>Ga0208302_100167_pt1 | contig 19688 bp, 18 predicted proteins | sample 29_taG_FD_184103 | JGI IMG/M metagenome (GOLD analysis project Ga0208302, IMG submission 184103) | Marine viral communities from Cariaco Basin, Caribbean Sea - 29_WHOI_OMZ (SPAdes) (version 2) | ecosystem: Environmental > Aquatic > Marine > Oceanic | place: Caribbean Sea: Cariaco Basin... | reverse complement strand
CTCTGGTTGGAACCCTGCGGAAGCGACTCAGGTTGCATTGCCCCCTTGCCATACCCTATTCCAATTCTTCGTAGCAGATGGCAAGCTGTCTTGCCAGTTGTATCAGCGTTCAGCAGATTTATTCTTATTATACCCCCATAACAATAATGCACAATACGGAGTAATAGATCGTATATAATGCAATACATAACTTAGTCTATGTATTGAGATAGTGATTATTATGGATGTTAAAGTTTGTTCTGATACAAAGTTAGATTTATCTAAGTCTTGTTTACTCAATGAGATTCCAAACTTATCATTGAACAAAACCGTAAAAGTGAATGGTGTTGGAGTATTTGATGATGATGGCAAGATCCTTCCTCTTGTTTCTGAGTATTTGTCGTATCGAACCAAACATCAAATAATCTCTTATAAATCAGCAGTTACTTATGGTAGAAACCTAAGCTACTTCTTAAGTTATATTCGTAGTCGTCCAGATTATGATGACAGTGAATCTGATGAAGTATTTATTACAGTTCCAAAATACGTAATTCAAGAATACCTGACATTTTTAATTCGTGAAGATCATAAGAACTCATCTACTGTTAGAAGTAGAGATGAGACAATACATGCCTTCATCGAATACCTTTGTAGCCCTACAGAAGACCGTGATAAGCTTAGAGAAGATAACCCATATAGCGATGGCTTGCTATCAAAACCACCAAAGCGCACACCCATTAGCTCTTGCACACTTGATGACCTTTTTATATTGATTGAATTTACTGATTCAGAACGAGAAAGAGCTTTACTCCAATTTTTATACGACTCTGGCTTACGTCGTTCAGAACTACCTAGAGTTACTCTTCAGGACTTTAACGATACTAACAACTTCAATTCTGAAAAGTTTATTTCCTCCGATAATGAACAGCCTATCCATGCTGATTACGTGCCTTTAAAAGTCAAAGGAAGTAAAGGCCGTGGTAATCAAATTAAGCCACGCTGGACTTTGCTTAGCTTAGCAACTATCAAACGTGTGCAGAAATATCATGCATCTCCCCTGTATAAAAAATATGCCCGTAAATATGTAGACCCGTCTAAAACCCCAGCATTTTTTAATGCTAAAGGTACTCCCTACACGCCTAGTGCAATCAACAAATTGCTTGAACGTATAAGTGAACGTGCAATAAAGAAAGGTCGCCTTGATCGAAGCATCTCTCCTCACAAGTTAAGGCACGGAAATGCTTATTCAATATTGCAGTCAAATGATTTAGGTTCCGATTACTTAGATCGGCTCGTTATTGTGCAAAAAAACTTAGGGCACAACCATCTCCAGACTACACAGATATATACAAGTATCCCCCAAGATATCTATAACAGTATGTGTGATGAGAACGGTGACTTATTAACTAGGGCCGAGAAGATGAGGCGCTTGTCTGAACAAACGCAATTAAGAATTGGCATTAAGGACATCAAATGAAAAACATTGGAATAACCATTGATGAGTTTCATGAGGATTTTCCTGAGCTAGGGATTTTAGGTGCAGACTGTAAAATCGTTGAAGAAAAACAACCAATTAAAGACGCCGAAGCAGCTGTTATAGAATGGGTATCGAAAACAACTGCGGATACAGAAGCATTATGGGAAATACCAATTAGTAAAGCGGATAATACTTTAGGCTTCAGTGTAGCTGTTAAGCATATTCAGAGTGCTGTAGGTGTCTCATACTCTGTTGCACAAAAATATAGGAGTCTTACTACTCCTTTAATTGAAAGGATGATCGAAGAAGGGATTCTAATAATACCAAGTGAAAGCTACGAAGCGGCTGGCATCGAAAACACTAGAAAACTTTTGAATTGGTACAGAAAGCTAACTGTAGAGGAAAAGCACACTTTACCTATTTTCGGCAACAAAATTTCGATAGGAAAAATGTCTCCAGAACAACTACCTATAAAAAAAGAATCCTTAAGATTTAGTGTTGTTAAAGATGCTTGGGAATTCATTCACAAAGACTTAGAAAAAATTGGAATTATTGATCCAAATTATAGAAGCGTTGCTGAAAGAACAAGCGAAGCGAATGTCAATAGAAGAAATCATAGTGAAAGTCAGATAGAGCATTTTCATAGACTCGCAGCAAGAGAGCTAAATGCAGCTGATGACTTCTTCCCTCCTTCAAAATTAGAACCGTTTATTCAGGTTGAGCAACTGTTTGCTTGTAGTAGCAAAACTGTCTCTTCAAAATCAGGCAAGAGTAATTATAGAGTTGCGAGTAGTTCATTTATAGAGTTCTTATCTAAACTGTATGGAAATAAACCCTTTAGAATCGTAACAACTTTTGATGAATACCTATTATCTAGATATCGGAAATATTTAGAGGACAAGGTAATAAATAAAGAAATATCAAGTTATCATGCAAATACAGTTTTGAGTTCAGTCCGTATAACATTGAATCGGCTGACTCAAGTACGCGATATAGAATATAGCTTTTTCAATATAAATGGATTTGCTACAACTAGAGAAACAGATGTTAAAAAGCCATTTACAATGAACGAGCGACTTCGAATATTAGAGGCTATTGAAAAAGGATTGAGCGAATCTAGAAAAGCCCTCAAACCTTATAAGAAAACGGGTTTAGGCAGCAATCCTTTGGACGAAAAGGGTTCAGTCATTAGAGGCCTTTCGACACTAGAGAATGCGCGATGGCTCTTTGAAAACCGCTTAATGTGTAAGCCAGTTCATTACAATACAGCTAAATCACCTATTGAGAAGTCTTTCTTAATAATTATTAATGATTCAGATAAGGGTTTGATAGAGGTATACAACGACTGGGGCATTACCCCAATGATAAATATGGATACACTAACGCCTTACGTTTTAAGGCTTGCTCAAATTACTGGTTTAAATGCAAATCCTTTACTTTCTCTTGATATAAACGATTATGTAGATTCCCATCCGGCAACATCGCGGCCTTGTCTTAGATATTGGAAAGAAAGGTCTGATGGTCATAAAGAATACCACCTCGATCTTTTTAATGCAGAACTGACATGGCTTACGTCATCTCAAGCTAAGTCTATAAAAATTATTTTTGAAGAATTAGTCCAATTGACGAGTAGTTTTCGACAAGATATTGAAGATGATGCCTTTAAAGATAGGTTGTTCATCTATCAGTCGAATAGTACAAAAAAGCACGGCAGAGTATCTCCACTATTAGGAAACAAAGAAAAAAATGCAAAAGCATTGGGAGCTAGTTTGTCCAGGTTTGTTAAGAAATATAATTTAAAAAGTGATGCAGGAGATCCCCTAATTCTTACAATAAGTCGGTTTAGACCAACATTTGTTAGTGAGATGCTTAGAAATGGCGTAACTGTACGTGAAATTCAACTCATGTTGGGTCACTCCTCACTCCAAACAACTCTCGGTTATATAGATTCTCTAGATTTTAACTCCATGAGTAGAATGAAGATAAATGATGAATTAGAAGAGATACATCAATCGACTCTGGATAAAAAAGTTGAGAAAGTGCCAGAAGATATAGAGTCCAAAAAAAATGATGAGTTGGTAACAACCTTTCATACTCCTCTAGCTGAATGCAGAAATATTTTTGACCCACCAGATTTTGTAAAAAATCTTTCATCCTACATACCTGGTACTCCATGCTCACAATATAACAAATGTTTGGGTTGTGACAATGTCATTATTACAGCTAAGAATCTGCCTGAAATTTTTGCAATGAAGCGTGACTATACGCTTTTGAAAGAGCACTCCCGTGTCATGGATACACCCTATGGGCATGTTATTTCAGAGAATTTAGAACTGATAAAAGGTATTACAGAACCTGAACTATCTAATTTTTCCTTAGAAGAATTAGAAAATGGACGGCGTTTAGCAGAATACATTGAAACGACCACACTAGTTGATGGAGTAATCTAATGGACTATGAAAAAAAGCTGAATGTATTAACAGGTTTTGCAGAACATCGTTTATATGTTTTAGATGCTCTAGACCATGCTACAGTTCAAAAGAAGAAGCACCTTCAAAATAATTACACAGATGACATAGAGTATGTGACGTACCTTATGGACAAACCTGTATCGAAATTATCAAAGTTTTCTGACGACTTTTGGGACTTTAATGACGACTATCCTAATGCTGCACGAAATGTTCAGGGCGCAAAGCTCCGCATTAGTTTTTCAAAGTATACAGATATCCCAAGATTCGTTTTAATAGAAATAAAAATCATATTCGAGTTGGCCTTGCTAAACAATTCGATTTTCAAGCTTCAAAGTAAGGAGGCCAAAGTCGAACAAAAAAAGTCTTAAAAGCAAACTCTTTAATTACAATTTTTGAAAATGGATTAACGTTTATTAATGAAATATTTAAACAGGCATCTCATGAGTTAGGCCATGAGTTTGTTCAGGAAAAAATCAGAACACTCTCCGATATAACACCCGAACTGTATTCCAAAGCTGCTGAAAACTACGATCGTGTAAAAAATATAGAGCTAGATAAATTTTTCAAATATCTACGCAGTCCAGCGTCGGTTCAGTATGTATTTGAAAAACCTATCGCTTATGTAGAGTTAAATAGCCTGAAATGGAAGAGACTTGCTAATACTAATACTTCGAAAAAAGAACAAGTACTGCCAGATCTGGTATTTGAATCTCTCTCGAAAATGGCTTCCTTTATCATAGTGGACTTTTTAAACGCTATAGGAGCTTCAGCAAAGATATCAGATCCTAACTCCTTAGAAAGATTTAATACAAGCAACCACGTTTCATGGGCAAACGAAGAAGGAGTAACCCACGAAATTTTAAATGCTTATATTGCTATGAGATTAGGAACTAAAGGCTATCCTTCAAGTTTCATTACAAACATAATTGAACCCTATGATTGGATGCTCAAAAAAGACTCTAGTGTTACGAGTGGACGAACTTTACGTAAAGAATTGAAAAAACGTGGTTACAAGTTAGATGATCTTAGAGAATACTTTAACCTCGTAGCGTATGCATGCACATATGTAGTAGGCCAGTATACAGGTATGAGACCATCTGAACTATCAGAAATAAGAGTTCAAGATTGTTCGTGCTTAGTTCAAGATGATGGCGTTTGGCTTATTGAAAGTACTGTTAAGAAACATAAAGATGAAATTAGTACAGGCTTGTTTGACGACAGATGGGTAGCTATACCGATTGTTAAAGATGCAATATTAGCAGCATCGTATATTTCAAAAATTAAAGTTTCACCTTATTTAATTTCTAATGTAGATACTGTTAAACCAGGTAGCTCCCCTCAGTCGATGGCTAGTAATGGCATTACACATCAAATGAATAATTTTATAGGCCAACTGTTAGGCAAAAACATTGCTGATGAACTGAAGTTCAATCCCTACATGCTAAGACACACATTAACATATCAATTGTTTAAGGCTGAAGTTGGATTGCCTCTTATATCGTTTCAATTGAAACATTTTGTAGAGAGCATCTCTAAGTACACATCTACTGGCGCTACCTCGTCAGTTACGTTAGGCTACGGTGATATAGGTGAAATGCTGTCAAAAGACGGCAACCGAAAAGGTGATACGAAATCACTGCGCCGAGCAGCTGAATTAGATGCTATTAAAACTGCCCATAATCCAAATGGTACATATTATGGTGGTAAAGCGAGTGAGCATAAAAAAGGTCTGATCAAGACGTTTAATGGATATATGGCTGAAGGATACACAGAGGATGAGATTTATGAGGCTATGGTAGATCAAGGGGTTGCCATGGTCTATATGGGACAAGGGCTTTGCTATGGTGGTAGAGCAGAAGAGTATGACTCAAGCCTACCATGTATTGGTTCACTGCGTTGTAACCCAGCTCGATGCAAACAAGCCGTTGTAACTACTAAGCATGCTCCTAAATGGCGTGAAGTTTACATGTTAAATAAAACCAACCTCAATAAACCAGAATATTCAGACAATCGAGAGCAAATTCTATCAGCAATGAACGAGGCCAAAATGGTATTGGAAAATCTTGGTGAGGCAATCGAACTATGAGTAATGAAGCTTATGATCAAAAAAATAATGACGACTATGAAGCAATAACTTCTGCTCTAAATATTGCCCTAATAGATCTTCAAAATAATAAAAAACTAAAACCCACTATAGCGCAACTTTCGAAGATGACTGGTATTCATCGAAATACTATTACAAACCGTGGTTGGCCTGTCCAAAAGCTAAATCAGCTCAAAGATATCAGAAAAGCTGAAGAGAAATCGCGTAAAGAAAAAAAAGCTATAGATAACGCTGATGTTAAGAATGTGCTTGAAGCAAAGATGATTCAAGCACAAAATGAGGTTATCTACTGGTTTAATGAATATCAAGATATAAAAAGAGTCGCTCAACACTCAGATAAACGGTTACAAAAAATGAAAGAGTCACGAGATTATTATAAAACACAATCTGATACAGATAAAAGGTCGTTATTAGAAGCTAGACAGGAGATTAAAAAACTGAGACAAATGTTAGCTTTAAAAGATGCAACACCGAACCAGCTGATGCACTAATCTATCGAGACCACCTTTGTTATAAAAGTATAAACTTAATTTCCTTGTACTTAAGAGCTAGCAAGAGCTTAGCTAATAAGCATATACCCTATAGCATAAATCACATATACTGATACTTTATGCCTAATAGAAATTTATCACTTTTCTCAGCTTTCACTTTATGCTGATATCAAACTGAGAATGGATAGGCAATAGACTCATGATACTGGTATCCTTCAACTCTAAAATCATCCAATGTTACCCATGTTTCAATATCTTCGAGAGACTTAATTTCAGGGTTAATATGAAGCTTAGGTGCCGGATAAGGTTCGCGTTTTAATTGCACGTCACGCATTAATTGTAATTGATCTTCATAAATATGTGCATTTACGATCTTATGATAAGCTTTTCCGGCCTCGTGGCCCGTAATTTGAGCCATGAGAGCTAGTAAGGTAAACACTTGAATCTGATTAAAATTTTGACCTAATGGTACATCACATGAACGTTGTGATGAAGTCAAATAAAGCTTTCCACCTAACAACGAAAATGTATGAGTATGCATACAAGGACGTAAACATCCCATATGAAACTCACCTGGATTGTAGAAGGTTAGAATTTCACCTCGGTCATCAATACCGTTTCGCAAGTTATCATAGATCTTATGAAGCTGGTCAAACTCCTCTCCTACTGAATTACGCCACCTGCGCCCCTGTACACCATAAACTCGGCCCATATCATCCTTACCTTTACGATAAGGATTAGCTAACCAAGCTTCATTTTCATTGGCATTAGCGTTCCATGTGTTACATCCAATAGCACGAAACTGAGCTGCGCTATCATAACCACGTAGATACCCTAATAATTCTGCGATAGCTGCTTTCCAATAACTCTTTCGAGTAGTTACTAAGGGAAACTCATTAGCTCCTACATTGTAGTTTAAATCAGCATTAATAACGGTTAAGCAGCGTTTTCCAGTCCGTTCATTCTCGACCCATACACCCTCATCAACTATACGTTGACATAAATCTAGATACTGTTTCATTCAATAACCTTAGTTGGACTACAAACTTATCTCAAAAGGTGATTTTTGTTGAACTGCGTGGACAATACATTTTACCTTTTGATTTCATTGAGCATTATAAAGTTTCAAGGCTCAATTGTACAAACCTGTTCGTAACAACTAATTGTCTTAATAACTTATCAACAGGCTATGCCCCAATGGATCCAATGAAACCGAATCATTCTATCTAAAACCATTTACCATAATGCAGCTTTATAGGAATAAGGATTACTGCTGGCATACCTAACCCCAGTTCGGGATAAGGGCTCAAAAAAAAGATAAAAAAAGAAGTCCGAAGTTGCTAAAGTGAGTTTACCAAGACAAACTTCACAACAAGGACTTCTTACATGGACAACCTAACCGAACTATACTGCCATATTGACGACTTTTATCAGCAATTCAAACCTGAGTTTGACGCTCATTTAATCGCAACGGGCCGTCAACGGCTAAGAGCATGCCAGATAAGTGTAGCAGAGATTATGACCATCTTGGTACTGTTTCATCAACTGCGTTATCGACAGTTTAAGGCGTTTTACTACCATCACATGCTTAGCATGATGAAACAGGAGTTTCCAAATCTGCCGAGCTACTCGCGATTTATAGAGCTTGTGCCGCGCAGTATCATGCCACTGTGCAGCTACTTGCAAAGCATGATGGGCGACTGTACGGGTATCAGCTATATTGATTCAACCAAGATAGCAGTTTGTCATAACAAGCGTATCTACCGTCACAAAGTCTTTGAAGAACTTGCAACCCGAGGCAAAAGCAGCATGGGCTGGTTCTATGGCTTTAAGCTGCATGCCATTATCAATCACAAAGGTGAACTGATATCCGTCAAAGTCACTGCGGGTAATACGGATGACAGAGTGCCTGTTAAGGATATGGCAACGTCTGTGTTTGGCAAGGTGTTTGGTGATAGAGGATACATCAGTAAAGCACTAAACGCGTGGCTCACAAAACACAGTGATACCACGTTGATAACCAAACTTCGGCGTAATATGAAACCCCAATTACTTGAGCCTATGGATGAGGCGCTACTCAATCATCGCTCTTTGGTTGAAACGGTGTTTGGAGAGCTTAAAAACTTGTGCCAAATCGAACACTCACGCCATCGTAGTGTCACGGGGTTTATCACAAACTTGCTGTCAGGTTTGATTGCTTATTGCTGGTTTCCCTATAAACCCACCATCAAAAATATGCCTCAGCAGGGACAGGTAGCAACATTGTAAATAGTATCAATGAGTTACAATGTGGTTTATCCCGAACTGGGGTTACCTAACAACAAGCCTAATGGTTAGGCATTAAGCTCTTTGCTAACCTTTTAATATCGCTAATCTTAACAAAATCTAGTGACTTGGCATACTATAGTGATCTGCGATTAGTTCAACAGTGCGCAATTGGGTGCGTCGCGAATAGCCTTGAACAACCAGCATTATCTCATCGACCCCTGTCTGCTCCTGAAGGCTCTCCAAACTTTTTGCGACCTCGGCAGCAGTACCATGGAGGGTTTGATCAGTATACTGCTCAATAATCTGGCGCTCTTGCGTATTGCCTTGAAAAGCCGCTACTTCATCAGGGGGCAGTAAAGCAAAAGGCTTGCGTTGGAACATTCTCAACATTGCCATGGCAGACGAAGTTGACTGGCGACGTGCTTCTACAGGATCTTTATCCGCAATAGCGCCAATGCTGACCAAACTGTATGGCTTGGCTAGGATTTTTGATGGACGGAAATTCTCTCGGTAAATTCGCATGGCATTTAAAACATCAGCACTGCCAAACTGCAAAGCGAACGCATAAGGTCTGCCAAGCTGTGCTGCCAAATGCGCAGAGTAAGTTGATGACCCCAAGATCCAGACATCAGCTGTGGTCTTCGATGGTGGCACTCGATTTTGCTCGGCCTGCCATGGGCCTGGCACCGCATGAACCTCACTATAAGGATGGTCTTGTGGAAAACTATTTTCTAAAAAGCCCAACAACTCTGCGACTTGCTGAGGAAACTCATCGTTTGCCGCATGGTGACGACGCAAAGCTGAAGCTGTTGCGCCATCCGTACCTGGTGCCCTTCCCAAACCCAGATCAATCCGCCCTGGCGCCAGCGCATCAAGCATACCAAATTGCTCAGCGACCACCAGAGGCACATGATTCGGTAGCATAATGCCGCCTGCACCAAGCCTAATGCGCTCAGTTTCCCCCGTTAGACGTGCAACCATCATCTGCGGCGAAGGAACCGCGGCGCCAGGCATGGCATGATGTTCAGACATCCAAAACCGCTGAAAGCCCCTTTTATCCGCCAGTTTCGCAAGCGCAATCATCTCTTGAAAGGTGTTCTCTACTGTGTGGCCAACGCCGGTGAAGGCATTGTCGAGTACCGAGAGAACGAAAGGTGCGTTGCCAGAATTATTTGGCATATTCATAAACTGTCTCAGTTATGCAGTGTTTATTATATGTGGCAACACACTTTGAGCATTGCCACACAGGGAAGCTTCTAAAAATTGACTTCTAAAGAACTAGAATTTATAGGTTTGACCATCATTAGGAACAAGCGCACGCTGTTTGTCTAAGTGTTTTTCTTCGATAAAACGGCGCAGCTCTGCCTTCGACAGTGCGCCATGATTGACCGTATCCATGTGCACATTAATTATCTGAGCATTAGGTGAGAATTGATACGCACGGTATACATCGTCTTTACCCATAATAATAGAGTCATCGACAAAGGTAGACAGCTTTGCATAGCCTGTATTAAGGATGACCGCATCAGGCTTGTAGCGAGTCAGCGCATTCTCTACGTCTTTATTCCAAATGGTATCCCCTACTACATAGACGGTCTTGTAGTTTGGCTTTTGGAACACAATACCCATCGTTTTACCAAGTGCCTGAGCAAGCGCTGGAACTTTGTACATCTCATCAGTGCCATGCTGTCCGATGGTTTTATTGATTCTAGTGCCTTCAAACACCACCCCTTGCTCTGTCAACACTCTGACATCGGTAAAGCCATCTTTACACACGATTGCCGCATCGGCTTCATTTTGGGTAAAAATTGGCATATTACGAGGGACCAGGTTGCGTGCAGCATCGTCCCAATGATCCGCATGTAGATGGGTTAAAATAATGGCGTCAGCCTTTAGCACCTCTGCAACAGATACCGGCAAATCTACCATTGGATAGCGTATTTGGCTATTTAACGTATCTGCAAACCCTGGATAAGCGTTTTTAGCCGCGAGCATAGGATCCACTAAAAACGTGGTACCGTCATAATCAAGCTTAATCGTGGCATTACGGATTTGCTGAAATTGAACGGTATTGGTCGCCGTCTGTTTTACCGCGTTAGAATTGGACGCTGGACTGGCAAAGGTGGTACATGCGGTTAACAACATGACACCACTTAATAGTGTGGTGCCGGTCAGAGATTTCGATATTTTCATAATTTGATGCCTTATTGATGAGTCTATATTATGAGTTAATAATGGTTTGCTTAAAAACTTATAACTAACGCGCAATCCAAGTTTGGGTGTCAATCACTTCGCCATATAGAAACTCAATCGCTGCCATAATGGTGGCATGAGCATGAGCTGCGGGTACGGTCGTGCCATTAAATTCAAGATCAAGCGTGGCACAGGCATCATGGATGGTGGTCGTTGTATAGCCAAAGTCAACCGCAGCACGAACGGTTGCATCAATACACATGTGGCTCATGGCGCCAATCACGGTAACGTCTTTGATGTCTTCTTTATCAAGCAGATCTTTAAGAGAGGTCTCACGAAACGAATTGGGGAAATGCTTCACAACAACGGCTTCACCTTCTATAGGCTTTACTTTCTCATTGATTTCTACACCATCAGTACCAGGCGTAAAGATTGGTGCGTCAGCAGAAGGCATTTCATGACGAACATGAATGACGGTATGGCCTTTTTCTCTAGCAGACTCAATCACCAAAGCTGCATTATCAGCGGCTTCATTAATACCAACGAGTGATAATTTACCTTGCGGAAAATACTCATTTTGAATATCGACAACGATCAGTGCTTTTGTGCTCATGATGATTCCTTTTTTTATCAAAGTGACTGTATAGGCGTCTATTTTACAAGCTCTGTGCTACACTAACGAGTGGCTACATCGACACATAAGAGGTTAATAACGACATATGAATCAAAAACATGCTATTGAAATAGGCTTGATTGTCTATGAGAAAGCACAAATGGCGGCCATCCTTGGGCTGACTGACTTACTGATGGTGGCCAGTAAAATCGCTGCCAAACATCAAGATACAACGGATCTGCCTTTACAGGTCAGTCACTGGGAAATTAAGGGTTCTAATCTGCGTCCTACCTGCAATTTTTCGAGCAATCCTGATGGCTCAGGAAGGTTAGCAGCTATCATCATTCCACCCACGTTAGAGACGCCAATTGCAAAGCAAGCGGCAGAACCTTGGCTAGAATGGCTAAGAGATCAGCATTCGACAGGGGTGATATTGTCATCCGTCTGCGCTGGTGCTTTTTTATTGGGCGAAACAGGACTACTCTCCAAGCGCAAGGCAACCACGCATTGGGGTTATGTAGAAGAGTTTGAACAGCGCTTCCCTGATGTCGATCTGGATGTCGATCGCATTATTATCGAAGACGGTGATATTGTGACCGCTGGTGGCGCGATGGCTTGGACGGACTTGGGGCTTAGGATGGTTGACCGCGTTCTTGGCTCACAGGTCATGAATGAGGCCGCTCGTGCATTGTTAATTGACCCCTCAAGGCGTGAACAATGCTATTACAGTGCGTTTTCTCCCAACCTCACTCATGGTGATGCCGCCATACTAAAGGTGCAGCATTGGCTACAAAAAACAGAAGCACGGGTTATTGATTTATCCACCCTAGCCAGTTGTGCGCAGTTAGAGGAGCGCACTTTTCTGCGCCGTTTCCATAAGGCGACGGGCATGACATCAACAGAATACTGTCAGCGATTACGCATTGGTAGTGCAAAAGACTTTCTACAGTTCTCTTTAATGCCTGTTGAGCAAATAGCGTGGAAGGTGGGTTATAGTGATGTTAGTGCGTTTCGTAAAATATTTAAGCGTGTTGTTGGTTTGACACCAAGTGAGTATCGGCGCAGATTTACTCTGGATAAAGAGTAATGTACTCAGGCGATTACTTTTTTAAAGCGCATCAATAAGATGCAGTTGCCCATGTCAGATTTTTTTCAACTGGTCAATATTTTCAGATGTGATTCAGCCCATCGTCCTTTCTGTCAAACAGATAGGCTGCGCGTTTATAAGGCTGATTCATTGCGCTTGTGCATGGAAACCGCCTTTTGCTAAAGCAGCTGTCATCTGCTCAATACTGGCGATGGTTTCGATACTGACCACTTTGGCTGCCAAATCAATCTCAACCTTGGCCTTTGAGTCGATATTCTGAATAGCTGCTGTCACACCACGGGCACAACCGCCACAGTTCATATTTGCAATCAATAGTTTCATACCCTTTCTCCAAATAAGTTTTATTTCATCACTAAGCTTAAGCCTTGTCATAATGGTAAGGTCAAACACATTTTTGAAAAAATATACTTGACCTTACCATGATGTCAACCTATATGCTGTTGATAATAGATTGAACATGATAGAGGCTGTTATGAATTCAGAAAATAGTAAGTCTTATCTTTATAGTGAGACATTGCCCATTGAGGGTATGACTTGTGCTTCATGTGTGGGACGAGTAGAAAAAGCATTAAAAAAAGTTGAAGGTGTTGAAAATGCTGAGGTGAATCTTGCGACTGAAAAAGCCATGATTTCCTCATCTCAACCTTTAGACCTTATCGCAGTAACCAAAGCCGTAGAACGAGCCGGTTATAAGATCTTGGCATCTCAGCCGGTTGAGCTTTCAATCGAAGGTATGACCTGTGCTTCTTGCGTTGGTCGGGTAGAAAAAGCATTAAAAAAGGTTGAGGGTGTACAACAAGCAAACGTCAACCTTGCGTCTGAACGAGCATGGGTACAAGGCAACACTCAGGTACAGAGTAGCGATCTGATTCAGGCCGTTAAAAAAGCGGGATACCATGCGAAGCTGGTTGAGCAGGATCAAAGTGACCAACAGGACAAGAAAGCCACGGAACAGCAGCAGCTGAAACGAGATTTAATCATCTCTTTGATTTTGGCCGTTCCGGTTTTTATTCTAGAAATGGGGTCACATATGATTCCAGCTTTTCATATGTGGGTTGTGGACAATATCGGCACGCAACAAAGCTGGTTGATTCAATTTGTTTTGACGACGCTGGTTCTTATCTTTCCAGGGCGACGTTTTTATCAAAAAGGTATTCCGGCATTATGGCGTTTTGCACCGGATATGAATTCATTGGTCGCGGTTGGAACACTGGCGGCTTATAGTTTTTCGCTAGTCGCAACATTTATTCCACAAGTTCTACCCGAGGGCACTGTGAATGTTTATTACGAAGCGGCCGCTGTGATTGTGAGCTTAATTTTATTAGGGCGTTATTTTGAGGCAAAAGCCAAAGGACGTACCTCTCAAGCCATTCAACATCTAGTGGGTATGCAGGCAAAAACAGCGCGTGTTCACCATAATGGGCAAGTGAATGAAGTACCGATTGCAGAAGTAACCACAGAAACGATCGTTGAGATTCGTCCCGGTGAGCGTGTTCCTGTTGATGGTGAAGTGGTTGAAGGTCAAAGCTATATTGATGAATCCATGATTACGGGTGAACCCGTTCCTGTTAAAAAACAAGTGGGTGATCAAGTGGTAGGAGGGACGGTCAATCAGAATGGAACATTGAATTTTCGGGCAACGGCCATTGGCGACTCTTCGGTATTGGCGCAAATCATTCGCACGGTTGAACAGGCTCAAGGATCTAAATTACCGATTCAGGCATTGGTTGATAAAGTCACTATGTGGTTTGTTCCCATGGTCATGTTCTTAGCAGCTCTGACTTTTGCTGTGTGGTTTGTTCTTGGTCCTGAGCCTGCTTTGACGTTTAGTCTCGTTAATGCCGTTGCTGTCTTAATCATTGCTTGTCCCTGTGCAATGGGATTGGCAACCCCTACCTCCATTATGGTTGGTACAGGTCGCGGTGCAGAAATGGGCGTCTTATTCCGTAAAGGTGAAGCGTTACAAGCTTTACAGGAAGTTAAAGTCATTGCGGTCGATAAAACCGGCACCTTGACCGAAGGTAAACCAACCTTAACGGATTTTCATGTCCAACAAGGGTTTCAACATGAGCAAGTCTTGCGTATTGTGGCATCGGTTGAAGCAAAGTCTGAACATCCCATTGCCGTAGCCATTGTTCAAGCCGCAGAACAACAAAATATCAGCTTATTACCGATTACCGCCTTTGACTCTGTGACCGGACTAGGGATTAAAGCGGAAGTGACAGGTCAAACCATTCATATTGGTGCTGATCGTTATATGAAGCAATTAGAGCTTGATGTTACACCTTTTGAAAATGAGGCTGCACGCTTAGGACAAGAAGGTAAAACCCCACTTTATGTCGCGATTGACCAAAAGCTAGCAGCCATTATTGCCGTTGCAGACCCTATTAAAGATACCACTTATACTGCTATTGCAGGTTTACATCAACTGGGCTTAAAAGTGGCAATGATTACAGGCGACAATCAGCATACCGCCCAAGCAATTGCAGCAAAATTACATATTGATCAAGTGGTCGCAGAAGTGTTGCCTGATGGAAAAGTAGATGCACTACGTCAGCTGCAACAACAGTATGGACGAGTGGCTTTTGTTGGTGATGGGATTAATGATGCCCCTGCTCTTGCTCAAGCGGATGTCGGTCTGGCAATTGGGACAGGGACAGATGTGGCAATTGAAGCAGCAGACGTGGTGTTGATGTCAGGTAGTCTACAAGGCGTCCCTAATGCGATTGCTTTAAGTAAAGCGACTATCAAAAATATTCGACAGAATCTATTTTGGGCATTTTTCTATAACATTGCCCTGATTCCAATTGCCGCAGGGGTTTTATATCCAGCATTTGGTATTTTGCTGTCACCCATTTTTGCCGCAGGAGCAATGGCGCTATCCTCTGTTTTTGTGCTAGGTAATGCCTTACGTTTAAAGTACTTTCAGGTGCCAGCGATTAAAGCATAGATTATATTAAGATAGGGTTAAAGTAGCCGTTTGGCTTTAACCCTTTTTATATCAGGAGGAAAGTTATGAATATCGGTCAAGCGTCAGAGCGATCAGGAATCTCTCCCAAAATGATTCGCTATTATGAACAAATCGGTTTGCTTGATACCGCCAAACGCTCGAATTCAGGTTATCGAATCTACTCTAATCAAGATATAAAAAACTTATGCTTTTTAAGACAGGCTCGTGATTTAGGTTTTTCCTCCAAACAGATGAAAGAATTGCTTAATTTGTGGAAAAATACAGATCGGCAGAGTGCTGATGTTAAAAAATTAACACTGACACATATAGAAACTTTAAACCGAAAAATAGCTCAGTTGCAAGATATGGTGAGCTTATTACAGATTTCTGCTGATCATTGCTCAGGTAATGAAAACGCAGAGTGTGCCATATTAGAAGATCTTGAACAGGGTGAATAAAATAAATTGCATTTGATCTTATCTATTTCCTTATCTATATATCAGTCTGAAAAACGTATACCTGCGGTGAACTAATCAGGTGCTTTCACTGGTTCGGTACCCTAGTGAGGACTTGAACCTTTGGCTGTGGGCTAATGATAGCAATAGCTTGAGTGAATAAGGTGTTATTAGTGTACTTAGGAATGTACATCAGGTGAGCTTTTCGATAGTAAATTAAGGTATTGCAATGCTAAAAGCAGAGATCACACAAACGGTTAAACATACTTATCTAGTTGATGTAGACCTAGATAAATCACAGTGTTCATTTAATAAAATATCTGACTTAGTAAAAGATATATGTCTATTAACAGGAGCGGTTTTTATAGAATGGGCGCAATACATAGATCATGGATTTGGTTGTATATGCTTTCAGAATGAACGGATTAAGGTTATTTGGGAAGAATTTCCTAACAACCTCAGTTTTGAGCTAGATTCAATTAGTAATGCAGAGCTACTTTTAGAAAAGTTAGTATGACAAAGGTATACGCCAGTAGAACCCCTAAATTCCTGTCGATTGAGCTAATTTACATTAAATCGTGATCGGTGCGCTATACAGGCATCGAACTATCTGCTGTTTAAGCCCCTAATTAGCCTTGAAAATATAGTACGCTTACCAAACTAGGCTAAACGATTGTATGGAAGTGATAATAGAATGGCATCGTATAAACCCTAGATTATTAGTGAAGCAAATATGAAGAATAACCAGTATTGTTATCTTAAAAAAGTACCCAGTAACCGTATTATGAGCGCATTGGCAATCACTAGCCTATTATTGATTGTCAGTGGCTGCGACAGTACTATAAAAGAATCTAATCCTACTGACATTGTAGCCAATAGCGCACCAAACCCATATAACACATCCCTGTCAGATAAGAATAAAAATAACTCCAATTATAAAGCCGTTAGCAAAGATGGCTTTATTGCTGCTGATGACTCTACCTCTACCCCAGACGGCATTGAAAAAGTCATCAATGCCAACAACCAGCTCGCCGTTGATATGTATCAGCAGATAAATGGTCAACCTGATCAAGTAGATAAAAACGTATTTTTCTCGCCCTATAGCCTATCTACTGCCATGGCAATGCTCTATGCCGCAGCTGAGGGTGAAACAAAGCAGCAAATTCAAAAGACCTTTCACTATCCATCAATGGATACTCTTAATCCCAATAGCGCTGCGCTCTATAATCAATTTAACAAACCCAATCCCGATTATAAACTTGCCACGGTCAATGACTTATGGATGCAACAAGGGCTAACACCTAATAAGGCATACGTCGATACTGTGCAACGCTATTATGGCGGCCAAGTGACCACCCTTGATTTTGAAGATAATCCTGATCCTTCACGCCTCATTATTAATAAAAAAATCGCTCAGCATACCAACCAGCTGATCCCTGAATTACTGCCAAAAGGCAGTATTAAAAAAATTACGGTCGCCGTGTTAACCAACGCCGTCTATTTTAAGGGCGATTGGAAAATGCCTTTTAAGGTTCAAAGCACCAGTGAGCAGCCTTTTTATAATCATAGCGGTACAAGCTCCCCTATCAAAATGATGCATACACAGGCGGATTTTGGTTATAGCGAGGACAAACAGGTGCAGGTCGTGCAATTGCCTTATAAAGGGGACGACTTGTCCATGCTCATAGTATTGCCCAAAGTAAAAGACAAGGCCGCCATGCAGCAATTAGTGAATGAGTTGAGCGTTGATAAGATCAAACAGTGGAATAAAGGCTTAGTTACGCAAGAAGTGAACCTACACTTACCAAAGTTCAAGCTTAAAGAGCGCTACGACATGAAAGGTCTGCTGTCAGATATGGGCATGCCCATTGCTTTTGAAGACAAGGCTACCTTCAAACTGTTTGATCAGCCTTTATCTACCAAGATAGATGAGGTCTATCATCAGGCGGTGGTCATCGTGGATGAAAAAGGAACTGAAGCAGCAGCAGCGACTGGCATTGTTGTTAATACTGAATCTGCTTCTGCTCCACCATCTGTATTCAAAGCTGATCATCCGTTTCTTTTTATGATTAAAGACAATAAAACTGACGCAATACTATTTTTAGGTCAAGTGAATAAGCCTTAGTGGGAAACCACCTTAACTAGGGTATACCAATTAATTTACTTTTTCTCATACGGCTGTCCTAAATAATTTTACTTATCTAGGACAGCCCCAAGTATTTTATTGATAAGATACTTAATAGACAATTTTTAATCACTGAGCCGCACCTATGATTTTTCCTAGAACCAAGTTAACCGCCACTTCTTGCGTTGTCTTCTTATCGCCTATACTGCTTGTAGGCTGTCATAAAATACATAGCACAACGAATTCACAAACTTCTCAGATGCAACCGCGAATTGAAGAAAATGGTGAGATTGTAAAACTAAAAAGATTGGCTGAACAAGGCAATGCAGAGGCACAGTATAAACTTGGTTTGATGTACGATATGGGCAAAGACGTAGATCAGAATTATCAAAAAGCGTTCGAATGGTATGAAAAGTCTGCTAACCAAGGACTCGCAAGTTCGCAAAGTAGACTGGGTTCAATGTATCGTTATGGCAAAGGAGTAGATATAAATCATAGTAAAGCTTCACAATGGTACTGGAAAGCTGCTGAGCAAGGAGATCAAGATGCTCAATACCGTCTTGGTACGATATATCTCTCAAATCAACAAAAGATTACCGATTAAAAAATCATTCTTATGTCACCTGAGTCGGTTTCCACTGAGGTATGCATTTGGATATTTAAATGTTAATTTGGAACAAAAACCTCTAACCCACCACATTCATTGAGGTTATGTTTTTTCTTAAATGTAGAAACGTCATTGACAACAACGCCTCCACTTATACCAATTCTAAAAAATAACACTCAAATCGCACCACTCCCGCTGAGTGATAGACCTAATTAAGTTAGTTTCATTACACAGTTCATTCCAAGCATCACATGCCGCATCGACAATCGCATCATAACTCTCAAAACAGCGATTAGATAACCAATGCTGTTTAAGGTACTGCCACACCTGTTCAGCAGGGTTAAGTTCAGGTGAGTAGGGAGGCAATTTAAGCATGGTCACATTGTCTTGATCCAAACTTGGTTGGTGCCATAGCGCTCCATCCATGACCACCACGGCATGCCGACCTTCAGGAACAGCTTTACTAATTTCCTCCATATGCAATGCCATGGCTTGCTTATTCACATAAGGTAGAACAAGTCCAACACTCTCACCTGTCGCCGGATTAAAGGCACCAAACAGATAAGTCGATTCAAACTGCTGTTGCCTGACGACTCGAGGTCTTTGTCCTTTATAGTGCCACACCCTTGTGATAGCGCCTTGTTGGCCAATACGTGTTTCATCCTGAAACCATATATCAACTTGCTTGATATCAACACCATCAGGTAGAACTTGCTTTACCTGCTCAAGGAAGTTTTTTTATATGCCTCCATGACTTTAGGATCTGCCTTAGGATGCTGACTACGCGCAGATACCCAGCTCATACCAATACGTTTCATGAGAGGATAGATCGCTTTAGGGGTATAGT
>Ga0208302_100166_pt1 | contig 19829 bp, 11 predicted proteins | sample 29_taG_FD_184103 | JGI IMG/M metagenome (GOLD analysis project Ga0208302, IMG submission 184103) | Marine viral communities from Cariaco Basin, Caribbean Sea - 29_WHOI_OMZ (SPAdes) (version 2) | ecosystem: Environmental > Aquatic > Marine > Oceanic | place: Caribbean Sea: Cariaco Basin... | reverse complement strand
ATATTGAGCCTTGCGCTTTACAGTGTAACTACGGCGGCTTTAGTCACCCTCTATGGCATAGATACCCTTGCTTTTATTTATCAAGTGGCTTTAAGCGTAGTCGCGTGCTGCGTGTATTTCGTTATGGGTGTTCCTGCGTTACTATCAGCAAACCGAGAATTACACCAAAAAAATCAAACCGATCACCTCACGGGTACGGTTACTCGAGACTACTTTTTCACGTTAGCAGAGCATCAGATGAAGCAAGCGAAGCGATACCGGCAAGCTATTTCGCTTATTTTAATTGATGTGGATAAGTTTAAAGCGGTAAATGACTCATTTGGTCATTCTACTGGTGACGAGGTTCTACGAAATATTGCCCTTGAAGTTAAAGAATCCCTCCGGGAAAGCGATATTCTTGGCAGATTTGGCGGTGACGAGTTTATGGTAATGTTACCACAAACCAACGAAGACGACGCAGTAGCGGTAGCAGAACAGATGCGCCAACGTGTAGAAAGGTTAACCTTCCCCCACCCTGCTTTGACCATAACCTGCAGTTTTGGTGTTAGCGAACTTGATCCGAAAAAACCATTTCAACACGCATTTGAATTAGCAGATAGTAGTTTGCTTGCGGCCAAGCGCGCCGGACGAAATCAAACACTGCGATGCCGATAGCTCGCCTCAAAGTCTCTTTGTAACTGAGTAGATTAATATACTATTTGACGACTTTGACCGATATGAGGTTAATTTTGTTCGATAACATATCAGAGTGTTCCGCACAGCTAAAGATACGATCTAAGATATCAAAACCACTGGTTATCTTACCGAACGCAGCAAACCCCTGTTTGTCTTTATGTCTGTTTCCTAAATAGTCGAGACACGCGTAGTCACCCATCGTGATAAAAAAGCTTCGATACACCTCATTAAGACTAAAACGTGGCATAGAAAGCGTGTATTTAGTATGGCGCATCCCCGTCAAATGAGTAGATTCATGACTTAAAAAGTCGAAGGATTCACTGTCCGTCGGGATAGGATGTCCACCTTGGATGACTTCAATTTTCTCCTCAAGGCTGGCGGGTTGGTTATCAAGCGACACAATTCTATAAATATTTGTGTTGTCTAATTCTCCAGTATTAATGAGGTTGATAAAATAGGCGGCCGTTTTTGGCGCGAGTGCTGGATAAACATTAGCCGTCCACTCGCCCAGAGTGCTTTCAAAACGTATTTTAAGGACATCACTTTTCATTCAACATTGCCCTTACTTGTAACGCCCTAACACAACCAAAAAGTAGAGATGAAGCTAACAACGCATCTAAAGAGGGGATAGACGTTAAATTAACGAAATCGTTTTGACTTAAATAGCCGATAAACGTGCCGACAAACCATGATATAAACCCAATACTTCTAACTGCTGGCTCAGATCCTAAGTCTTCAATAATGCAGCCATGGCGGCGTGCTATCAAAACCTCGGTACAATAAATAGCGCCGATTGGCGGAATAGTGAGCCCTAATATAACCAAAAAACCTATTAGGTAGCTCTGCGCCTGAACTAACGCTAACGACGTACCTACAACCCCAATGGTGAAAATAATTCTTTTTAGGGAAATTTTCGGAAGTAAAGTGGAAATAGACAGTGCTGAAGAGTAAAGGCATAGTACGTTACTCGACCAAGAGCCAAACAATAATAAAAGACTTGCTGGTATAACAAGACCAATCGTAGACATAACTGCCAGTAAATCAGCGTTGCCAGCTACCATACTTGGAATCGCTGACAACACCATAATAATTGGATATCCCACTCCCAAAGAGATAAGTACTGACCATACAGCCTGCTTTTTGTTTATAGTAAAACGGCTGTAATCAGGCTGTATTACCACACCAGCAATATAGCTGCCTACAACTGCTGAGACTGCCGTTTTAAAGGTAAATGCACTTTCATTAATAACCAGCTGATTTGTGGTACTAAATGGGTCACTTTTAAAGGCTGCATAGAATAAAAACACCATCATGAAAGGAACTAATGCTAAAGCCAGTTTATCGATACCAGAGAAGCCATTTAATGTAACCGCAATCATCAAAGCACTAGCAATAATGGTCAGTAGATAAACAGGGATGACCAGCCCTAGAATATCATGCAAAACATGTTGCAATGCCTGTCCAAGAAAATTACTAATTACGGCATACCACCCAATAAGCGATATAGCAATAACCACATTGGCTACTTTAGCCCCTTGTCGGCCAAAGGCAAACTCCGTTAACATGTAGGTAGAAAGACGACTTCTGGCAGCAACGTAACTTGTCACAGCCCCTAAACAGCCGAGTATCCCGCCTCCTAACATAAATGCAATCGTCGCATCTCGATAGCCAAGCGAGCCCCCGATCTGAGAGGAAACTAGAAAAACCGAAAAACCTACGATGCCACCAATAATGATAAACGCTAGATTCCAGCCTGACTTCGTTTGAGACTCGGGGACTGAAGATAAAGCAAAGTCATTAGACTTTGCTTTTACACCATCTACATTGCTCATTTAGTTGATACCATAGACTTCTTGCGCTCTTTCATAGGTAACGTATCCATTTTTAATATCATCTAACACCTTTTCTTTTGGACGGTTAGCCGGATCGCCAAAACCTCCGCCATTTGCAGTGACAACCTGAACGACATCGCCTTCGTTTAAAGGAAGTGCAGTACACACACTATAGCGCTGTGTTTCACCTGATTTTCTCACTACATTTACATAGTTGGTAGACCCCCTGTTACCGCCTTCTAGTCCCCATGGGCCATTCTCTGAACGAACATATGCCATAGTCAGCCACCAATTGTCGGTCAATACCCTGTAGTCTAATTTAATCCCCTTTCCTCCATTGGTTTCACCTTCGCCCCCCTCTTCGTCATTTAGGGCTAAACGATCTATTTGTAATCCGTTACGTTGCTCAGATATTTCTACCGGCACGTTAAAAGTTTCACCGTGAAAGCCGGTATACAGTGCGTTTATACCGTCAAACTTAGAGCTCGCGCCCCAACCGCCTATTTGCGGCTCTACGATACTATGTGAATGCCCAGTTTTAGGATGAGGCCCGCCTAAAAATGTACCGCAAATAGAGCCATAGTGACCTGCTGTTAATGCATCTGGCATAGCAAGTGCTAATGCTTTCCAAACGAGGTCAAAGCTCATCATGCTGTTTTCGTAATATACGCTAGTGGCGGCAGGGTATTTAGCTGCAAACATAGAATCATCATCGACAAGTAAACGGATTGGTCTGAAAGAACCTGCATTAGCAAACGTCTGGGGGCTAGCTATCGCCTTAAATAACATTTGTGCGTCGACCATGGTAGAGTCGTAGGTAGCGTTTAATGCGTTAGGTTGTGTCGGCGGGTTGCCGCGAAGATCAACCAGAAACTCTTCATCGGTAATGGTTACTTTGGCTTTAATTGATAGTCCATTATCGGTTACCTCTGAGGCTTCAAATGTGCCTTTAGGTAGTGCTTTAAGCGCAGCCCGGGCCACCCGTTCTCCAAGTTCAATATAGTCTTCAATGGCATAAGCCACTGCTTGCAAGCTGTACTTTTCAACTAATGACTTGAATCGTTTTTCGCCTGCTCGCATTGAGGCAATACCTGCCCAAAAGTCCCCCTTTGACACCTCGGACTGTCTGCTGTTTGCCATAAAAATATCGATGACTGCCTGATTAGGCGTAAATTGCTCGATAACCTTAATACAAGGTAACTGCAAACCTTCTTGATAAATATCAAGGGCGTCAGCACTTATACTCCCAGGGAATGAACCGCCCACATCCACCCAATGGGCTTTATTTGCTAACCAGCCAATCAGCGTACCCTCATAATAAACAGGCAATATAAGTACAACATCGTTTAAGTGGCTCACTCCGCCATGATGAGGGATATTCGTCATGAAAACATCCCCTTCGCGAATTGCGTCAGGCTTATCAAATTTCTCTAGCACAGACTTTACGCCAGGCTCTAGCATGCCTATAAACCCAGGAATTCCCGAGCCAGAGCTTGCTAGCTGCCCCTGGGCGTCAAACATCGCCACACCGAAGTCTAATACCTCGTAGATAATTGAGCTCATTGCCGTTTTACGCATGGTAGCGAACATTTCTTCGGTAATAGCACGCATTGAATTTTGTATGATTTCAACGGTAATCGGGTCTATTTTAACGCTGCTTTTAACCATTTCACTCATCGCGCTATGCTCCTATCTCAATATGTAAGTTGCCGTAATCATCTACGTTGACCTGCTGGCCTGGAAGAATAACCGTTGTACTTCCCGACTCTTCAACAATTGCGGGACCACTAAACTGCGCATTTGCAAACAATTTATCTCGATCATAAATAACTGTGTCCACAAAGCCTGATTCATCGAAATCTACAGGACGTGTTTCTTTAATAGCCGACTGAATATCACCTGTGGCCGAAATTTTTGCTAGGGTAGGACGCTCAATGCGCGCATAGGCTGTAAGCTTGTAACTAACCAATTCAATATCATTCTCTAAGAAATAGGTATATTTCTTTTCATATTCTTTATTGAAATCTTGAATAAGTTTGGCGATATCGGCCCCCGTTATCTCACTTGTTCCAACATCGATTTGCACCGTATGCTCTTGCCCAACATAGCGCATCTCCAATAGCGGTTCGAAGTATACATCTTGCTCTTCAAACCCTTCCTTGACATATGTACTTAGTGCATCTTTACGCATGGTTTCTAAAGTTTTTGATATTTCAGATGCTTTGGACGCTACAAACGCGACAGGTTGGGTACGGATATAGTCCCGTCGCAAATCGGACATCAGCATGCCCCAAGCGGAGAAAACTGAGGCATGGGCAGGAATAATCACACGGGGGATACTTAATTCTTTGGCTAATACGGTAGCATGCATTGCGCCGCCGCCGCCAAAGGCAAGAAGGGTGAAGTCCCTAGGATCATAGCCTCTATTAATTGAAATTAACTTAAGTGCGTTACTCATGTTGTGGTTTGCTAAGCGGATAACCCCGCGCGCGGTATCTATAGCACTTAAATCTAATGACGTACCCAAGGTGTCAAACGCATGCTCCACCGCATCCATATCAGCAACAATTTCACCGCCAATAAAATAGTTCGGGTTAATGCGTCCTAACATCAAATTAGCATCGGTTGTGGTGGGCGATGTCCCGCCCTGGCCGTAAGCTACTGGTCCGGGAAATGCACCTGCGCTTTGTGGGCCAACGTGCATTTTATTGAATTCATCGATCCAACCGATAGAGCCTCCACCATTACCAATTTCAACGATATCAACCACGGGGGTCATAAGAGGGTAACCTGCTGAACGTTCATCTTTTTCAATCATATATTGGCTAGTTAAGCTCACCCGACCATTGTCTATAAGTGAACATTTTGCTGTAGTGCCACCAATATCAAAGGCAATAATGTTATTTACACCAATTAATTTACCAAGCGCTGCCGCACCTAAAACACCACTTGCGGGCCCTGATTCGACAATTGAGATAGGCGTTTTCTTCACTGACTCAACAGTATCAATTCCCCCGTTGGATTGCATAACATAAAACTTACCGTCGAAGCCTCTTTCATCTAGTGCCTCTTCCATTTTTGCTAAATATTGCGCGGCAATAGGTTGCACATAAGCGCATAGGGCAGCGGTATTAGTGCGCTCATACTCTCGCCACTCACGAGATATTTGATGGGAAGTCACCACGGTTACCTCTGGCCAATGCGTAGCGATGTAGTCAGCAATAGCCTGTTCATGCTCTGGGTTAGCATAGGAGTGAAGTAGACACACCGCTATAGCTTGCACGCCTTCCTTTTGCATGTTTGTAAGCAGTGGTTCAAGTTCAGAAATCGCTAAGGGAGAGATAACATCGCCATTATATGATAATCGCTCAGTGATTTCATAACGTAGGTGACGTGGGATAAAAGCGTCTGGCTTTCTATATTGCAAATTAAAAAAATCAGGTCTATTGCCACGTGCAATTTCTAAAACATCACGAAATCCCTTGGTCGTAATAAGGGCGGTTTTCACCCCTTTTCGCTCAGTTAGTGCATTGATAACAACCGTGGAACCGTGGGCAAAAAAGGTCAATTCCTCAAGAGGAATATTCGCTTTTTCTAAAGAATTGAGAACACCCTGCTGGAATTCGGAAGGGGTAGTATGGGCTTTAACCGCTTTTATGTCTGATGCCATCCCAGTTTTTGGGTCCATCTCGTAATAAACTAAATCAGTAAAAGTGCCGCCAATATCGCTGGCTGCTCGAATAGTCTGCATAATATTTCCTAACAAAGAAAGGGGGTACCCCAAATTCAGAATACCCATCTATTAAATTGTGGTGTTAACAAAGCGGGCTAAAAGAAGTTATAGCGCACATCGATACGCCATACTCGTGGCGCTGCAGCATAGGCAAAGCCCCCCGTAACGTACTCAGCGTTATACTCTTCATCAAAAAGATTATTTACCGAGCCAACCACGCTCCATACGCCATCTGCTGATTCAATACCTATTCGCAAATTGGTTAAATCAACAGGTTCTCGTTTGGTAATATTTGCTGGGTCCCAATATTGACCGCCAAGGCGCTGGTAATCGACGCGGCTAAAGAAATCCAATTGGTCTGAAATACCTGTTCTATACTGCAAACCAGTATTAAACGTAGTATCAGGAACATACGGGGCTTTATTTCCTTCGTAAGACGGCTCTAGGTCGTATGCTTCCACCGTACTGTCACTGATAGCAAAACCTGCATAAATCTTAAGGTCGTCACTAATATCGTATGACGCTTCTATTTCTCCACCCTCGATGGAAATTTCGTCAATGCCAACTAAAACTTGGGCGCCTAGGTCTCCAACAAAGACGAAAAAGGGCGCATTTTCAATATCGGTGCTATACACAGCGCCGCTGGTATGCAAACGTCCGTCAAGAAGCGTTGTTTTAAAACCTACCTCATAAGTTTCTGTATTTTCTTGGTCTAAAACGTCCGAAACATTCAAGCCAAGTGCTGTGGCCTGAGCCCCTACACCATTTTGGTTGAACTGTCCGCTACGAAACCCTTTTCCCCACGAGGTGTAGAGTGCAGTATTACTGTCAAACAAATAACGCAAACTTACTTTAGGCTGAAAACTTGAAAACTCTGCTTCGTTAACCGCGCCCGGTGAGCCTATAGCCCCTGTGTACTCGCCATCAATGCTGTACGCCCCTTGTCGCTCATCAACATATTGTTTGCGCTTGTCTTTATCGTAACGGCCTGAAATAGATAGCTCTAAGTCGTCGATGATGTCGTAAGCAAAATTAAAATATCCGGCATACGCAGTGTTATCATTGTCATCTGCTGAAAATGAACTTGTGGGGTTAATTGCGCCTCCTAAAAGAGGAGCACGTGTCACATTTTCAATACCCATACCCAAATCGTATCCGGTGCTTGAAGATATATATCGGTCAGTCGCTAGATAATAGACACCAAACATCCAACGAAATAGCTCATCATCGTTTGACATAAAACGAAGGTCTTGGCTAATTGCTTCAACATCAATGAATTGGTTTTGTGTACCATCAACAAATGAAATTCCTGGGTTTACACTGGTATTTGCAGAATAGGGAAACTGATCGGCACCTGTACTTTGTTCAAGAGTGTCATAAGCAGTAACAGACTTTACTGTAACCCAATCCAAATCATAGTTAACTCGTACAGACAATTGACTGGTTTGTCGCTCATCGAATCCTCTATTATTTGCCGCTGTATCACGACGCACACTATTAGAGTCGAAGGCACTTGCATCTTGATACCCTGAAACTTCTCCCGTGTCAGGATCGATAGTTACCCCCTGATAGGTATAGGTGTTTGCATCAGAAGAGGTATCTGAATAGCTTCCTCGAATATCAATACTCAAGGCGTCTGTTGGTGTAAAGCTTAGATGTCCACGCAGCGTTGTGTCTTGCTTAAAGTTTATCTTTTCGCCCGTGGTGATATTGTCGTATATACCATCGGTATCGTAGTAACGAGCAGATAATCGAAAGGCAACGTCATCAGATATAGGCCCAGTTACTGACCCTTCAATGTGGTACTCATTTCCTCTTCCGATCCCACCTTGCACATAGCCCTCTAAGATATCACTAGGCTTTTGCGTATTGATGAGGATAGCGCCTTGAGTGGCGTTTCGCCCATACAACGCCCCCTGAGGACCACGCAATACTTCGATACTTTGCAAGTCAAATAGCCCTTGGTCGAAACTACGGCTATTAACCTGTATAACATCATCAACCACAACAGCTACCGGCGGTTCACCATTTCTTACTTGCGAAACGCCACGAATAGTAATGAAGTTGGTACCAGAGTCTTGCGCATTTGCTATAGTGACGCCAGGAGTCAATCCAATGAAGTCTTCCACCCCTTTTATTCTCGCGTTTTCAATTTCCATTTCGGAAAAATAGCGCTCTGATAGCGGTACTTCGACAATAGTTTCAACTCGACCACGTGCTGTGACGGTAATATTCTCTATTGATTTTTCTTGTTGCGATTTAACCGCTTCTTCTTGCGCATATAAGGGGCTGCTTATAGGTAAGGAAACAACCCCCACTGAAAGCGCTAATATACTCTTGCGTGTCAATAATACTCTTCGGCTGGGCATGAGTTTTCCTTTTTACTTGTTTGACAGATATTTAGTTTTTATAATCTAGGCCAGCAACTTATAACTAATTGCCGCTGCGTTTTTTTGCATAAACGCCAACTTGTTTAAAAGTTATCCCATAATTTCAAAGCTAGCAGCAACTACCCTAAAGGGCAGTATTAATAAATGAGTGGTTTGAGAGTATTACTGAGAGTAACGAATGGCAGCAAAGTGATAGCATGCACAGTACATGTAAAACTGAGGGAAAATGTCACGAATGCTAAGTAATAACGAGCTTACCGAGCCTTGGTTTATTAGAACAAAGCTCATTCCGCCACGAGCGAATGCCCGCCTAATTGAACGAGTAGAGGCGGCATCTTTACTGAATAATGCAAATGAAATCGGCTCAGGGTTTATTGTTGCACCGGCCGGGTTTGGTAAATCTTCGCTTTTGTCTCAGTGGCGTGAGTCTTTATTGCAGCGTGATATAAAAGTTGCCTGGTTATCATTAGATGCAAATGACACAGACTTACGACACTTTGCAAGCTATTTAATTATTGCGCTCACCGAGGCAGGATTGCCATTAGGATCACTCGAATTTGCCGCTTATAAATGCTTAGTTGAATTTTCTGTTGAACAAGTCTCTACACTTTTAATAGCAAAGCTATCGTGCATAGATGAAAAAGTAGTACTGATATTAGACGACTTCTATCGCGCTGAATCCGTAGAGGTTAACGGGTTAATAAATCAACTTTTAGATCACCTCCCCTATAACTTTCGCATAATCATAAGTAGCCGTTCTCAACCCCAAGTAAACGTAGCATCACGGGTCTTGAGCAATCGTGCCTTTGAAATTAATCAACAAATGCTTAGTTTTTCTTTAGACGAATTAAAGCGCTTTATCGGGCCCGATGCCAGTGATCAATACGCTAAAACCTTACTCGAGCAAACAGAAGGCTGGGCGGTGGCCGTTCAACTGGCCACTGTAGCGAATAAGGGAAGTACAAACCTTGATACGCTTTTCAAAGGTAAGCAGCAATATATTACTGATTACTTCACCGAGCAGATACTCGACCGCTCTACCCCACAAGAGCGTAAGTTTTTAACGTATACCTCTATTTTAGAGCAATTTAATATTGAGCTTGCAAGCGAAGTTACGGGTATTGATAATGTTCAAGGTTTAATCAACACCTCGCCCCATATTCGCTCGCTTCTTATATCACTTGATTCTCAACAAGTTTGGTATCGCTATCACCACTTGTTCTGTGAGATTTTATACACCAAGCTAAGGCATCAACAACCAGAACTTATTAACTCTCTTCACTTGAAAGCATCGCGGTGGTTTGAATCAAATCAGCAAATATCGAGTGCGGTAGCACATGCCAGACTATCAGGCGATATGGATAGGGCCGCTCAGTTATTTTTGAACGCTGGTGGGTGGGAACTTGTTTTATATGGGGGAGTAGGCTTGATGCGCAGTTTATTGCGCAACTTTCAGTCACCCGATTTCGCACGTCACCCACGCGTTCGTTTGGCAAATGTCTACTCCTTGTTAAAAGACGGGTATATTGATGAAGCAGAAGCTCAATTTAATAAAATTAAACTAACTACACAGCATGCAACAAACAAGCTACTTGGCCGAGATCTATACCTAGTTGGACGCTTATTGAATTCCTATCGTGATGAGCTAATTAACATTACTGCATTACAAGAAATGAAAAACAAACTAGCAAGATGGAATAAAGCCGATTTACTTGGAGTTGCAATAATCGAATCTGTTATTGTGCTAAGCTCTATGGCACTAGGTATGTTTAATGATGCGAAAATGGCGGCAGTTAAAGGACTTAGTGCCATGCGCCAAGCAGAATCAGTACTTGGCGCAAACTATCTTGTACTTCACCTAGGGCAGATAGCTTTACATCAGGCAAAATTCGAATCAGCGAAACAACATCTTAGCGAATCGATTGGAATGGCAAATAAAAACTTTGGCATAGATAGTCGGTTAAAGACAAACAGTGAGATTAATTTACTTGCTCTAGAATTCTGGCAGAGTCCCAGCTCGATTTCATTCGAAAAGATGCAAGAGCTAATACATACTGCGTGCACAACCGATGGATGGTCAGAGATATACGCGGCAGGATTTTCCTCTCAATTCGAGTACTTTCGGCTTTTTAACATGAGAGAGGCGTCTGCTAACTTATTGGTGTTGAGTATTGAAACCGCAAGAAAAAGGCAGTTACCCCGGCTTAAAGCGCTTAGTAATATCTATCGCTTAACTTATGCATTGACACAAGGCAAACCAAACGAGATTTTGCTTGCGATGAAGGAGTTGGGGAGTTCTACATCCCCCACCGCCGCCCTTCATGAAAACTGGTTTTTGTTATGTGAAAAATGTTTTGCGCTTGGATTAGCACACTTAAAAGGCTATAGCAGTGAACACGCAAAAACAGACATTGATGAGGCTATTGTCCGCACACAGAGAATAGGCGCAACATTATACTTGATACGGTTACTGGTATTGCGGGCTACTATGTACGCTTCACACGGTGAAAAATCGTTGTGCTTTGACGATTTAATAAGTGCTGCAGGCTTCGCTACGCGCTCTGAAGTGAAAACGCCATTTTTTCTTTCTCGACTCACAATAGATAGTATTAAAGCGTGCATTGAATACTTTAGAAATAGCAATATACACAGACTAGAACTTGCTTTTTTAAGCCAATGCGCTAAACATTATCACCGGTTATTTCTTGGAGAAGAAGACAACTCGCTTGAACAAGCACTGAGCAAGCGAGAGACTGAAGTATTAAACCAATTAGCCCATGGCCTCGCTAACAAAGAGATTGCTCGAGCACTTTATATGACTAACCACACAGTTAAGTTCCATCTTAAGAACATCTTTAAGAAATTAGATGTAGATAAGCGGGTTAACGCGATAAATAAAGCCAGAGCCATTGGTTTAATTGAGTAACTACCGAAGCCATTGAAACTCAACCAATGGCTTAGTAAATTTGCCTATATGGTTGCGCTAAGTAAGCTTTTAATTGTTCTTTTTAACTGCTGACGAATAAATAACTTCTTCGATTTGCATACGCTATAAACGCCCTGATGACGGCCCCGCTCGTCTAAATAAGTCGCCTGAGAAAGCTCTAACTGGATAGCGGAGTATAAGAAATATTAACGCTATGTACTACCCACTGTGTCAGCTGTATTTAAGGCCAGTTGCACGTGTGTCAAATGGGTACTTTTCAGGAATCAGTGAAGTAGTTGTCATCAAGATAGACGCAATATAACTGGTCTTGGGTACTGAAATCCGCAATGAGATATGTGAAAGCCCTTACCTCAACATGTTGCATGTTCAAGTGATGGTCTGTTTTTTGTGCTTCATGCGCCAAAATCGAAGTCGCGTTGAATGATGTAGTCACTGAATGAGGCTGTGGCTGGTGGAGCTCGAAGTGGCGGCATTAGAGAATCGTTTTTTGCTTCAAGAAGAGTCTGCTTGTCAAGGTGCGCCAAAATCTTATGGATAACAGCCGGATCCGTAATACAAGTAATAATTTTGACGTTGGTTTTTTCACAAGCCTCACAGACTGTGATGTCAATATTGAATACTCTTTTTAACCTTTGTGCCCACGACATGCTTCGCGCATGGTATGGTTTATCTGAATCTTTCAGATGCTCTGCTAAGCGAGGGCTATTCTTACCGCGTTGTGAAGCCGTTACCTCGGCACGCACCTTAGCATTGGGAGCAAACACGCCATAAAACCTCGTAAGGTTTAGCCTCGGCACTGGCACCAGTGCCGCGAGCTTGCCTATGAAATCCAAGGGAGTAAAAAAGACATGTGTGGTACCGTCTTGATAGGGAGTTTTCAGTTGATATCTTACTTTTCCTGAATCGGTTAGACTCAATCGTTGCTCGCTTAACGCTGGCCTTGAGATATATCTGCATAGCCTTTCCAGTTTGTCAGTTTGATGGCTGTCTGCAAACACCCCAGCGTGTAAGCTAAAACCGTTTATTTGAGCTAATTGACCGTAATGTTGTTCGTCTTTGGCAGGTAAGGTTTGCAAGGCAAAGACTTTTTTGCCTGTATCTGGTCCTACAGCAATGCGGTAATTGACAGAGGCTGCTTGCAAGGGCAGTAAACTATCTTCGTCATCCATGGGTAAATCGAGAAATGTGTTGTCCATATCCCGTTGAACGAGCCCGGCCTTCTCCAAGTAGGTCGCGATGCGATGGCTAATGACATTCACGAGGGTTTCCATATCATTGTGGTTTGGTGCTTTAACGCACTTGAATTTGGACTGTCCACACTCCTGAGTGATAACGCCTTCCAAAAAGAGCATGTGAAAGTGAATATTGAGATTCAGTGCACTACCAAATCGCTGAATGTAAGTCACCGCTCCTGTGTTTGCTTGCTTCTTAAGATACCCAGCCCGATGCACAATATCGCAAGAAATAGCACGATGAATGATTTGCATGATTTTACTTAAGTGTTTGGGATACCTAGCTAGAAGTAGACGAAGCGGGATGGGTAAACTCAATACCCATTGGCGTACAGGGTAACCGTGAAGAACATCTTCAACTAACAACTTGGCACTTTCTGCCATCCTTCTTGCACCGCAACTTGGGCAAAATCCCCTGCGTTTGCAGCTGAACGCCAGCAGTTTCTCATGCTTGCAGTCGTCACAAACTACACGCAAAAAACCATGCTCAAGCCGACCACACCTAAGAAACTCTTCAAACTCTTTTACCACATGAAGTGGTAACGACTTCCCTTTTTGTGAAAGCTGCTTCTGAAATTCTGGGTAGTGGCGTTCGACCAATTGATACAGTAACGTCTGCTCTGGACGATGTCGTTTATAGGTATGAGAGTGAGTTACTAGCAATGGCGCCTTTATCTTGAATTGGCATCACAGTGTGTATATGATTTTAATGTAAATCTACTGATCAATAGGGTGGGAAATTTATAGTCTCAAGGTCCGAAAAACGTACAATGCAGCCCCTCATACTTTAGCTTCCAACCAACTGAGCCTTTTCATTGCCTTGGCAGAAAAGCTGATTTCCAACCTTAGAATGCAAATAGCCAAATAAAGGCGCGGTTTTTATTGTCGCGGCTACCAATCGGCTGGATAAACTTGATGAAGCATTATTACGTTCAGGAAGGCTTGATCTTCATGTCCATGTTCCTTTCCTGGATAAAAATGCCCGGCGCTGGTTTATCGAAAAGTTCTTGCAGTGCCAGCCTATCGTTTATCACCATTCATGTGTTAGACAAGTCATGCGTACGACAATGGTTAGCTGAATTTTTACTTGCTTTGTTGTATGACTACTCAATTCATAGTGTAGCGTATAAATTAAACAGTCAATGAGGCTGCGATGAACGAATGAGTTATCACGATTTTAGTGCGGATTGGTAAAAGCTTCTGCAACGCAGTGAATAGCGTATTGCTGAAACAGTCGACACTGTAAGTCAGCAATACGAATTAACAACTAGGCACTTAAACTAACAATAAATTCCACTGTACTTGTAAATTAATCAGGCGCTTTCTGTAGAGTGTAGAAAATTACTGTAAGTGTCTAATATAGCGGGTTTTTCCCAGTGAAGGAAATGACCGGTATCTGGCACGAGTTTGTATACGCAATTGACATACCTTCTAAGTATCACTTTTAACAAATATGGTATTTGTTAAGCAATTTTAGTTTCGTTATTTTATCAACGTGTAAACAACCTTTAAACAAAATAATAACTCATTTTTTACTTTGCGGTGTTTACGAGCGCTTGTCAGTGAACGTCTCTTTCAATTCAGATTGAAAGGCTAAGGCCAAATTCTGAAGTCTGACAGCAGTCCGGCCAGATTATGATGCAATTAAGACGTTGTTTTCTCAGTTAGCATTATTTTCAGGTCATAAAATGAAAAGTCAGTAGAGGCTTCATATGATTCGTACAAAGAAAAACACACAATTCCAAAAGCTTTCATTTAATCGCAATCTCATTTACGCAGCGTTGTTTATCCCAGTTGTTGCCCTGACGGGCTGCGGTGATGATGAACCTGATGATGGTGATATTGCTGAGCTCCCCTCAGAAACAGTTTTGAGTTGTGATGACAGTTTCATCACAAACCTTGAAACAGACTCAGAAACCAGTGTCCTTCTGGTGAACGCATTCGCTCAGGGCGATGAGATAACCCTGGATGGATCCGAAACAAACATGACTGCAGCGGTAGACATGTGTCTCGTAAAGATACTGGTTGGGCCCGGGAATCCGGGTACTGATGGATTGCCTTCGACTTCACAAGGTATCGGGGTAGAAATATGGTTGCCTGATCCCGAAAACTGGAATGGCAGAATCCGGAACCTTGGCGGAGGTGGGTGGGCAGGTGGCTCACAAACATCACTCACAGAAATAGGTAACAGCCAGGCTTCTCTGGTAGCGGGACAGGGATTTGTGGTAGGAACTACTGATACTGGTCACACGGTAACAGGAACTGGCTCTTTCGCTATGGACGAAAACGGTTCTGTCAATGAGAGGTTATGGGAAGATTTTGCTGACCGCGCACTTGAAAAGCTCGCGGAAAAAACAAAAGACATAGTTAAGCAATACTATGGTAAAGAGGAAGATTATGCATATTGGGATGGTTGCTCTACTGGAGGCCGTCAGGGTTATAAGATGGCTCAGGAGCATCCTGAATATTACGATGGCTATTTAAATCAAGCTCCTGCAATTAATTGGACTCGTTTTATTACCAATGAGTTATATCCTCAGATAGTGATGCAACAGGAGCTGGGTGGTCCTATTGCTTCAGAAAAACTGGCGTTAGTTAGTGGAGCGGCGGTAAGTGCATGTGATGTTATCAACGACCAGCACTTAGGTTTCATCGTTGATCCTAACTCTTGTGCTTACAATCCCCTGAAAGATGAGGAAGTTCTGTGTGCAGGAGAAGTTGGTGATGGGGTTACCGGTATTAGTGAAAGCAGCGCATGTGTATCGGAGGCCGAGGCGGTAGCAATTAATAAAATTTGGTATGGTCAAACCGTTGACGGAACCGCACCAGATCCAGACGAAGATAATGCTGGAAATGCATTCCTCTCAGCGGAACATAAACAATTGTGGTGGGGGTTAGACCGCGGTACTAATCTGGAGTATTTGTCTGGCAGTATTTTTGGCCCGTTCTCAATCTCTTCTGACATGGTAGCGTTGGAATTGCAAGATCCAACAATTGCGACTCCGACTTTCAGGAATTCAACCGGGAATGGCGAAGATGGTTGGAAATTGCTAAGTTACGCTGACTTAGCGTATGCATATACTGAAGGTTTAGCGTTACAAAATTGGTTTGGTAATATAAATACTGATAATCCGGACTTATCTTCGGCTAAAGAGAGTGGAGCCCGGATCATCAGTTATCACGGTCTCGCGGACCAGTTAATTACCGCAGACGGATCAATAAACTATTTTAATCGTGTCGCAGATAAAATGGGAGGAATGGAAAATGTTCAGGATTTCAATCGTCTTTATTTAATACCTGGCTATGGACATTGTGGAGGCATAGGATCTGTAAACGGCACGGAAAGCCCGGAACTAAACGCCAATAATGTGCCTCTTCCGGCCCCTGAGCAATTCTTTAATCTACTTATGGATTGGGTAGAAAATGGCGTTGCTCCGCCCGATGATGTGATCCTCAGCTCAGATGATGATAGTGTGACAATGCCCGTCTGTTCATATCCGAAAAAGGCAGTTTATAGCGGCACTGGATCTATTACAGATGCATCAAGTTACACGTGTGAATGAATCAAGCTGAGTCAAGAAACTTAAAGAACAGTCTCTGGCGGTGAGCACTCACTGCCAGAGAAACTCCCTTCATGCTACCCGATTCGCATCAGGCACTATCATATACCCGCTATTTTCCGGGTTGCTGCTTCACACGCGTTAATAACTGATTGAACATAAACACAGCTTTTAGTAACGGGCGTATCACTGCTTAAGCCGAGCAAACTTACCACTGAATTCACCGAGCCATCCAGGCTAAATATCGGAGCTGCGATCACATTGATGTCCGGTAAAAAATCCTCTTTAAAACAGCACAACCCTTCTCTTTTTATTTCATTCAGAAGGCTGTAAAACTGTTCTTTGTAAACAGGTTTTCCCATGTATCTGGGTAAGGGAGCGGGGGCGTTAAAATAAGCTTCTACAAGTTCTCTTCGACGCGATGGTGGGAGGTTTGATAGGAAAATTCTTCCTGCAGCGGAATTAAAAGGTGAAAGTTCAGAGCCAAGGCGGATGTTCACCGGAAGGAAGCGGCTTGAGTCCAGCCATTTGATAACCAGTGGTGCATCTCCATTCCAGATGGTGATAGTTATTGTTTTATCGAACTCCTGATGCAACCGGTCTGCATATTCGAAGGCGACCTGAACGGGGTTCAGGTTCCTTAACGCTGACATTCCTAATCGTACACTACTGAATGACAGGGTATATTTTGAATTTTCTAGCTGAGCCACATAACCTAATTTAGTGAAACTCACCAGGTACTTATGAAGTCTGCTTGGGCTCATATTAGAAAGTTCAGATAGTTTCGTTAGCGAAACCGGAGAATTGTGTTCGGCAATGAGTCTGAGAACTTCCATTCCCAACTCTAGTGAATTTATGCCTTGTCTCGCCGAGACGCCTTGTTTTTCTGACATGGCTCATTTCTATTTTTGGTTATAAAAAACCGGTCATCTAATGTGACCGGTTTGCTGAAGGGACATACTTCTATATATGTTTCGTCAGGAAAATATCACATTTTGGTCATACAGCAAGGGAAGAGTATAAGAAATATTAACGCTATGTACTACCCACTGTGTCAGCTGTATTTAAGGCCAGTTGCACGTGTGTCAAATGGGTACTTTTCAGGAATCAGTGAAGTAGTTGTCATCAAGATAGACGCAATATAACTGGTCTTGGGTACTGAAATCCGCAATGAGATATGTGAAAGCCCTTACCTCAACATGTTGCATGTTCAAGTGATGGTCTGTTTTTTGTGCTTCATGCGCCAAAATCGAAGTCGCGTTGAATGATGTAGTCACTGAATGAGGCTGTGGCTGGTGGAGCTCGAAGTGGCGGCATTAGAGAATCGTTTTTTGCTTCAAGAAGAGTCTGCTTGTCAAGGTGCGCCAAAATCTTATGGATAACAGCCGGATCCGTAATACAAGTAATAATTTTGACGTTGGTTTTTTCACAAGCCTCACAGACTGTGATGTCAATATTGAATACTCTTTTTAACCTTTGTGCCCACGACATGCTTCGCGCATGGTATGGTTTATCTGAATCTTTCAGATGCTCTGCTAAGCGAGGGCTATTCTTACCGCGTTGTGAAGCCGTTACCTCGGCACGCACCTTAGCATTGGGAGCAAACACGCCATAAAACCTCGTAAGGTTTAGCCTCGGCACTGGCACCAGTGCCGCGAGCTTGCCTATGAAATCCAAGGGAGTAAAAAAGACATGTGTGGTACCGTCTTGATAGGGAGTTTTCAGTTGATATCTTACTTTTCCTGAATCGGTTAGACTCAATCGTTGCTCGCTTAACGCTGGCCTTGAGATATATCTGCATAGCCTTTCCAGTTTGTCAGTTTGATGGCTGTCTGCAAACACCCCAGCGTGTAAGCTAAAACCGTTTATTTGAGCTAATTGACCGTAATGTTGTTCGTCTTTGGCAGGTAAGGTTTGCAAGGCAAAGACTTTTTTGCCTGTATCTGGTCCTACAGCAATGCGGTAATTGACAGAGGCTGCTTGCAAGGGCAGTAAACTATCTTCGTCATCCATGGGTAAATCGAGAAATGTGTTGTCCATATCCCGTTGAACGAGCCCGGCCTTCTCCAAGTAGGTCGCGATGCGATGGCTAATGACATTCACGAGGGTTTCCATATCATTGTGGTTTGGTGCTTTAACGCACTTGAATTTGGACTGTCCACACTCCTGAGTGATAACGCCTTCCAAAAAGAGCATGTGAAAGTGAATATTGAGATTCAGTGCACTACCAAATCGCTGAATGTAAGTCACCGCTCCTGTGTTTGCTTGCTTCTTAAGATACCCAGCCCGATGCACAATATCGCAAGAAATAGCACGATGAATGATTTGCATGATTTTACTTAAGTGTTTGGGATACCTAGCTAGAAGTAGACGAAGCGGGATGGGTAAACTCAATACCCATTGGCGTACAGGGTAACCGTGAAGAACATCTTCAACTAACAACTTGGCACTTTCTGCCATCCTTCTTGCACCGCAACTTGGGCAAAATCCCCTGCGTTTGCAGCTGAACGCCAGCAGTTTCTCATGCTTGCAGTCGTCACAAACTACACGCAAAAAACCATGCTCAAGCCGACCACACCTAAGAAACTCTTCAAACTCTTTTACCACATGAAGTGGTAACGACTTCCCTTTTTGTGAAAGCTGCTTCTGAAATTCTGGGTAGTGGCGTTCGACCAATTGATACAGTAACGTCTGCTCTGGACGATGTCGTTTATAGGTATGAGAGTGAGTTACTAGCAATGGCGCCTTTATCTTGAATTGGCATCACAGTGTGTATATGATTTTAATGTAAATCTACTGATCAATAGGGTGGGAAATTTATAGTCTCAAGGTCCGAAAAACGTACAATGCAGCCCCTCATACTTTAGCTTCCAACCAACTGAGCCTTTTCATTGCCTTGGCAGAAAAGCTGATTTCCAACCTTAGAATGCAAATAGCCGTTATTTTCACCTGGCCATTGGGCAAAGATATTGTCCAGGAGTGGCTCAATAACATCGCCATGGGCAAATAAGAACGGTACCGAAATAGACATTTGGTACAGCAGAAAAATGGCTGGTCACCTCCTAAGCTTTAAACAACAAAGGAGATGACCATGCAAACTAAATCAGAAGCTATAAAAGCACTATTTGAGAATCTGGAAGCGCCCTGGCTGGTCTGTTATGACGGCATAGAAGTCATTGAATTCGAACCCGGCGAGGAAGGTTGGCTCGAACTTTCCATGGGCTACTGCATTCCGATGGGATGGGCCAGCTTAGTAGACCTCGCTATCGTTCATGAACATATTATCGATATGCCATAGCTGTTATGTTAAGACTTATTCCCTACTCTTGGGTTTTGGGCAATACTACAAATTTGAACACCTTCATAGATTCCCAAGTAAATGACATCGGACAATTAGGGGACTTATCCGGTTCAATCTCAAACCCTATCTGTCCTATTTTAGAAATCACGCCCTTTGTAA
>Ga0208302_100154_pt1 | contig 20821 bp, 14 predicted proteins | sample 29_taG_FD_184103 | JGI IMG/M metagenome (GOLD analysis project Ga0208302, IMG submission 184103) | Marine viral communities from Cariaco Basin, Caribbean Sea - 29_WHOI_OMZ (SPAdes) (version 2) | ecosystem: Environmental > Aquatic > Marine > Oceanic | place: Caribbean Sea: Cariaco Basin... | reverse complement strand
GCTATGGGCCAATGCCATCGATACCGTCGGCGGTGACTATCTTGCCAACCTACTCAAGCAAACCAAACCAGGTGGCGCAGTGACGACCTGTGGCCTTGCAGCATCAGCGTCATTTTCGATGACCGTGTTGCCGTTTATCACGCGTGCGGTATCGCTACTGGGTATTGACTCGGTATTTATCCCACTGGATGATAAAAAGGCCATTTGGGAGCGTGTTTCAACCGATATGAAACTGCCTAATCTGGAGCAATACGCGGAAGAAATCACCCTTGAACAAACCCCTGAATACCTAGAGCGCTTTATTGATGGTAAGGCTGTGGGTCGTTATGTGGTGAATGTGCGGGGTTAGGGTTTAATATTTGCTGATACATTATATTCTTTACAAAAACGCCAGTTCATTAACTTCTATAACAAAGCTGTAAGGGCTGGCGATGAGTTATATAAGAGACGTATTATCAGTCATATTACTGATTCAGTTTTACAAACAGTATATTATATACTATAGTTTTAATTAAACTGTGAAATAGAAGAGACTTAGATGAAACGTGCTGGAGCAGTTTGCCCAAAATGTGGCTCACAAAAGACGCCCTACAAAGAAAAAATTATGGGTCAAGATACCCAAGACTTGATTTGCGCAGAATGTAATTACACTGCTTGGTGGACTGACTTTCAAGCTAAAGACAAAAATCGTAATAACGAAATACCTGATGATGAGTAATTTCCTCATTAAAAATTATTTTTAGTTTGTATTCAACAAAAAAACACCCAACCAAGTTGAGTGTTTTTCTATTGCCTATCAATCGTCCAAAGCTTACAGCTTACTGATAATCTCATTCAATTGCTGATTAAACGATTCATCCGTCACTTCGCCTTTCTCAACATCAAAGTTATCGAAGAAGTTCGGCAGTGACAGCGCACCTTTGACATCGGCGGCAAAGAATGGCGCTGAGCCTTCAGCAGCGGCAAGAACGCTTTGTGCGCCGCTCGGCCCTGGTGAAGTGGCCAGCATGATCATTGGCTTGTCTTGATAGACTTTCATATCGATGCGCGACGTCCAGTCAAACAGGTTTTTATACGCTGAGGTATACGAGCCGTTGTATTCTGCAAACGAGATGACGATAGCATCCGCCTCGCCAATCGCTTGATAAAAGTCATGGGCAAATTGTGGGATACCGCTCTCTTTTTCGCGCTCTTCACTGTAGATTGGCATCTCAAGGTCATGAATATCAAGTAACGTCACGTCCGCATCGTCGATTTGCGTGGCGGCATAGCGGGCCAGTTTCTGGTTGATTGAGTTTCGGCTATTGCTGGTACCAAAGGCGAGTACTTTCATTATAAAATCCTTATGATTCTTGTGCTATGTGGTGGCAGCGTCGGTGTTTAGGTAGCCTGTGCCACCTTATCGTGTGCCACTATGATACGCCTAATAAACGCGATGACCGATTTGTAATAGTTGATAGTGTTGATAAGTATTATTAATCGGTCGGGGGGGGCCATAAATGGGAAAGCTGCTTGGGCGGAGACGTGTAATAAAAAAGCTTATACGACGACAAATTTTTATGCAATTATGTTTGGAAAATCGCTCCTAACCTGATATAAATAAGCATAAAATGTACTTATTCATCTTTAATCAAGGGATGAAATATTAGTATCACAAAATATTTTTTATATGCGGCGGTGGTAGTATAATTTCATAATTTTTCACCGTAGATATATGATCATTATAGTTTTATCGGTAAAAGCAACCTTTAACTAGTAGATAAATGAAGGGAAAAATGAGGGAACTAATTTTATATCCAAAAAAAGATGAGTTTACACAAGGTAGTATTTTTGAAGGCTTAACTATTAACTCTGACTCCTTATATACTAACGGAATTATCATCACAGCACGGTGCGATATTGCTAATGAAAAAGCTAGAAATATACTTTGCTTACCAATTTATAAAGTAAATGATTGGATTAACAGACAAGGCAATGAAATAATCTATAGAAGAGTAGAAAGTAAACTTTTACATAAAATTTGTATAGAATTAAAAAAGTTCAGAATTTCATTAGAAATTATAGACACCTATCCTATTGATAACATATTATCCATAATAGAAAATGATAAAAAAGTACATGATAAAGAAAGTATAAAAAAAATGTTATACATGTACAGAAGTAAGGAATGTGACCATACATTAGATTTTGTCGATAAAGAAAGAAAAAATCTTATAAGTGAAATAATAAGGAATACGGAAGCATCTACTTATTTTATTGAACAAATTGATTTTGACAATATTTTAGAGCCGTACGTTATAGACTTAGCTGAGCCAATTTCGATACCTCTTAAAGTAGCGAAGAGGCTTTTAAATGGAATAAAAAAAGAAAGGAATAAGGATGACTGGGTTGTCCAATATCTGACTTTATATAAAGACGAAATTTCATATATCTCTCTGTTAAAATCTCCATATATTGAACATGTTCTTCAAAAATTTTCAAGTTATTATAGTCGGATTGGAACAGATGATATTAGTAAAGAAGCTGAAGATATCTTGAAGGAAAAATTAAATGAAATGTGAATTCATCTGTCTAACGGATCGAGCTGTAAGTGCTATAATTAATGCAAGGACATTACAAAGTGCAGATTTTGATAATTCGTCCATTATAACAAATATAGCAAATGGAGAGTTAATAGAAATAAATGACTCTAGTCTTCCAATCTATAGTTTTAATAAGAACAAAGGTTTGTTTATTCTTCATGATCAAGATATTTATGAGTCAGAAAGAAACTCAGTGACTTTAGACTTTAGAACACTTTCTTTTGACTGTCTTGATGACAATCAAAAAATTACTTGCATCCAAAAAGCGTTAAGATTTTGTATAAAATTTTGGGGTAATCATACTTATAGTTCATCAGAGATGATACCTCTAGATTCTACTAAAGGGATTATATTTCCATTTCCATCAAAAAATGGTAGCTCATATAAAATTGTTGTTGAATTAGCTCCATTTAAGAATAAGGCTAATAAAGAGAGAAAGTATAAAGGAAAGCATATTTGCATTTACAAATTCGACCAGACTTCAGGTTCCAAAAGAAAAGAGGAATGTGAACTTGTAAGCTTAAAAAAATCTTTAGATATTATTTTTAATGTTGAAACCTTTAAAAGTTCTTTAGATAAAGGTTTTAATAGTAAAGAGGTGAATAATCTAGGAGCTGTGGATCTTGATCAGAAAGAACTACTGAATACAACATATCTTTTAGGACGGGGCAACCCTTTTGAATTACTTTCAGATAAGCAGTTATCGTTTATCAACTCTGATTGGCATTACCCTGCAAGGTTGCATGGTCCAGCCGGTACAGGAAAGACAATATGTCTTGTGTTAAAAGCGTTAAAAGTGGCTTCTGAAGGTGATTCTAAGATGAAAGTACTTTTCATTGTACCAAGTACTTCAATAAGAAATACAGTTGAATATTTCTTAAAAGTCACTTCACAATCAACTGAAATATTTAATGGTTCATCGTTATCGAAAATAAAGGTAAGAACGATTCAACAAGTTTCTATGGAGCTTTTAGGCAATGATATTAGTGAAACTGAGCTTATAGATGAAGATAGCTATGAAGCTAAACAGACTCAGCTTCTCTATATAATGGAACTTGTTGAAAAAATAAAAATTAATTTAAAAAAACATAAAATGATGATCTCCAACGAGCTTTATACCCTTTTTTACAGTGAGGACTCACTAGCCCTTTCAGAGTTGTTAATTCACGAGTTTGGCGTGGCAATTAAAGGTCGATGTAGTGGTAATAAAGAATTCTATATTGAAAATAAAGACAAGTATTTCTGCATACCCACCTTTAAAGAGAACGATAGATATTTTATATTCGATATATTCGAAAAATACCAATTGAAGTTAGATAGTTTGGGCCAGTTTGATCCAGACGATATAGCCATATCATCTATGGCACGTTTAGAAACTCCACTTTGGAAACGACGTCGAGCAACTGAAGCTTACGATTTCATACTTGTTGATGAGTTACATTTACTTAATTTTAATGAGTTAGGTATAGTTCATTATTTGACAAAACAAAGTAACATAGCTCCGATATCATTTGCTGTGGATGCAACACAGGCCGTTGGAGATATTGCATGGAAAAATGATTCAGTTTTAGATTACTTAAATATTGAAGACCATATAAAATCTGAAAAGAAAACAGATCTTACAGCTGTTTTCAGGTGCTCTGCTAATATCACAAGACTAGCATCGATAATCACTAGCTCAGGAACTGCACTATTTACTAACTTTATCGACCCATTAGCACATGCTTCTGGTGTTCACTATGATATAAAAGAGTTTCAACCAGAATATATTCTATATGATGAGTCAACTTTATCTATACACCAAAAAGCCATATCAATAGCTAATGATGCTCAAAGTGAGTTAGGCTGCTTGAAGCATAAAATAGTGATTATATATTTTGACAGATTACTATTCGAAGAAGCTAAGGAAGATTTTAGTCAATCGAATAAAACAGTTAGTTGTTTGCTTGAACGTGGTGATATTAGTGTCATCGAAGAAGCTAAAAATAAAAATGATTTTATTATTGCTATGGCAGATTACGTTGGTGGTCTTGAATTTGATGCTGTAATCCTTGTTGGCGTAGATAAAGGACGTCTACCAAGAGAAGATCACTCGATTAGTAGCACGAGTAGAATTTTCAATAGTTATACTTCTCACAACAAAATGTATGTAGCCATTACTAGAGCTACGAAAATGGTAAAAATTCTTGGGGATAGCCGAAGAGGAATTAGCCCATTACTTGATAGTGCAGTCGAGGATGGCGCTATAACTGTCTATAGGTAAATGTGAAGTATATTTTATCATGAATTCTTTTTTAGACTATATTGACTTAAAATGATTAAGAGACAGTTATAGAAATCTTTTCGCTGCGCTCCTAGTTAACTTTATAGAGGTATAAGACATAGATTTTAATGTGAATACATACTTTGCTAAGTAGTACGCTTCATTTTTAGCATATTACTAGCTTGCTTTGGCTTTGTTATAACTATCAGGACAGCAAAGCCACCTTGTTGGTTTACTCAGACGTTACCTTTCAAACTACCTGACTTATGCATTCCACCACCATCATTTCTGACTACATACACAAAAAAGCCCACATAACGTGAGCTTTTTTGTGATTACAACGACTGAAAATAGAAAATTATTCCCACTCAATCGTCGCAGGCGGCTTACTCGACACATCATAAGTCACCCGTGACACCTCAGCGATTTCATTCATGATGCGATTCGATACTGTCTCAATCAAATCATACGGCAGATGGGCAAAGCGCGCGGTCATAAAATCTACAGTTTCAACGGCACGTAGCGCAATCACCCACGCATAGCGGCGGCCATCACCGACCACGCCGACAGACTTGATTGGTTGGAAGACGGCAAAGGCTTGCGCAGTTTTGTCATACCAGCCAGAGCGCTCCAGCTCCTGCATAAATATCGCATCGGCAAGGCGCAGGATATCGGCATATTCTTTTTTCACTTCACCAAGGATACGCACGCCTAGACCTGGACCTGGGAACGGATGACGATAAATCATCTTCTCTGGTAGGCCAAGCGTGATACCAAGTTTACGCACTTCATCTTTAAATAGATCGCGTAACGGCTCAACCAATTCAAACGCCAAGTCATCTGGTAGACCACCAACGTTATGGTGGCTCTTAATCACGTGCGCCTTACCTTGGTGCGATTTGGCTGATTCGATGACGTCAGGGTAAATCGTCCCTTGTGCTAGGAACTCAATGGTTTTGCCATCGCTTTGTGCGCTGATTTCGCGGGCACTATTGGCAAACACATCGATAAAGGTTTTGCCGATGATTTTGCGTTTTTTCTCTGGATCAGACTCACCTGCTAGCGCATCTAAGAACAAATCTTCGGCATCAACACGGATGACTTTGACGCCCATGTTTTCTGCAAAAACTTGCATCACTTGATCGCCTTCATGCAGACGCAAGAGGCCATTATCGACAAACACACAAGTCAGCTGATCGCCAATGGCTTTGTGCAATAGTGCTGCAACGACTGAGCTGTCCACGCCGCCCGATAGTCCGAGCAATACTTGCTTGTCACCGATTTGCTCTTTGAGCTGCGCAATACGCATATCAGCGATATTGTCTGGTGTCCACTCACTAGCACAGTCGCAGATTTGATGCACAAAGCGGCCTAGCAGCGCCTGACCTTGTAGGGTGTGCGTCACTTCTGGGTGGAACTGTAGACCGTAGTATTGCTTGTCATCATTGGCCATAATCGCAATCGGGCAGCTTGGTGTGCTGGCGATGATATCAAAGCCTTGCGGCGCTTCGATGACTTTATCACCATGGCTCATCCAGACGTTTAGCGTGGTCGATTTGTCTTCACTGACGCTATCTTCGATGCCATTAGTAAGCTTTGAGTGGCCATTGACATTGATGGTCGCCGCGCCAAATTCATGGATATCACTGGCATGTACCTTACCGCCGAAGCGATCTGCCATCGCCTGCATACCGTAGCAAATGCCAAGTACTGGTACACCAAGCTCAAACACCGCGTCATTGATACGTGGGCTGTTTTCCGCATGCACACTCTCAGGGCCGCCCGATAGGATGACACCTTTGGCACCAAAGTCATGGATACGCTGAGTGTCGATATCATAAGGGAACATCTCACAAAAAACGCCAGAGTCGCGCACACGGCGAGCGATGAGCTGGCTATATTGCGAGCCAAAATCAAGAATGAGGATGCGGTCTTCTTTGATAGTAGGGATAGCAGCGGCATTGGTCATAAATCGATGTCCATCAATAAGTAAAATTATCAGCCTATTTTAACAAGTTTAAGCCAATCATGGGCGACTAGATAACGTGGATTAGGTAAATAAACAAAAGCGTTTCATCTGCAAATAAATCATAAGCGTACCTACCCAATTCACTACATAAAGTCAAAAAATATTCGCTACTATAGTTAATTCACTTTAAAACCGATACCGTGCTACTGGAATACTTGTTTTGAATAACAGTTGCGTAGCATCGAAAAGTGCGAAGCGCACAGCAAGCAAGGAAAATTTGTACCAGTAGCACGGTATTATTAACGTATCGATTTTATTTCATATTGACTATATAAGCTTAAGTCTGAAAAAATAACGGAGATAAACCATGACTAGCCTACCCAAGCCCAAATTCGACGATCCAAAAGACTATATCCTAACTAAGTCCGATATCGCCGCGATTCCTGAAACCAAGCACGTGCATCAGTTTAACGACAACGCCACTCGTCATACGGTATCTCTAAGCGATATTGTTGGACTAAACGCCTTTGGCTTACACCTAGTACGCGTTGAGCCGGGCGATGAAACCACCCAGCACCACTATCATGAAGAGTCAGATGAGTTTATCTACGTATTATCAGGCGAGCTATCACTGCGCTATGGCGATAAGACTTATCCTTTAAGTGCTGGCGATTTTGTAGGTTTCCCCGCGCATGGTGCTGCGCATTCGATGCGTAATGATAGCGATAGCGACGCCACCTACCTTATGGGCGGAAGCAGACCGCCGATTGATATCACCAACTATCCAGACATCAAACGTAGAATGTACAAGATCCATGGAGAAAAGGAATTTGTCGATTTAGAAGATTTGGGTAAAGTTTAAAGGGTTATCCAAACATAAAAAGGGCATGTCTAGTTATAATTTATAAACAATAGTTTTTTTTGTTGCTATCAGTCAAAAACATTAGTATGGTGATTAATAAACGCTATTTATGCTGAGCTATTTAACCCAACTAACCGCTACCTCTAACCACAAGTACAGTGATTACAATCGACAGGTATGTCTCTATGCGCAAACTCAAACTCCCTACCCGTAAACACGCTAAACCCTCCTCTACTCTGCAAATCTCTGATAGCGACAACAACGATAACGCCAATCTAGACATGACTGCAAAAACCAATACCTCTCTTAACACCCCTATAGAGCAAACGCGCTGGAATGGTTGGGGTAACGTCAATATCAATAAAAAAGTCTCCCCGCATGGTGCAAAACTGATCAAATCCCACATTGGCAAAACCAAAAAACTTCCTTCGGTTAGTCTACAAAAAGTACTAAAAACCGTACCCAAATCGCGCCTGCCAGCAGCTATTACCAAGCTAAACATAGTCTCGACCGATCAAGAGATCAGACTCAGACACGCCCGTGGGCAAAGCTTCCCCGATTGGATCGCTATGCATGGCGGCGACTTTGAGACCTTCCCTGATGGCGTGGCGCACCCAAAATCGACCAATGATGTCGAGCAGTTGCTCAAGCTCGCCCAAGAGCACGATCTGATTGTTATTCCTTTTGGCGGTGGTACTTCCGTAGTCGGACATATCAATCCGCAACAGGGCGCGCGCCCGGTATTGACTATCGCCATGAGTAAAATGGATCGCCTTATTCATTTAGATTTTGATAGCCAAATTGCGACCTTTGGCGCGGGGACGCAAGGTCCAGCGGTCGAGGCGCAATTAGGCGAGCACGGTTACCGTCTAGGTCATTACCCGCAGTCGTGGGAGCTATCGACGCTTGGCGGCTGGATTGCGGCGCGCTCAAGTGGCCAGCAGTCCTTGGGCTACGGGCGCATCGAGCAGATGTTTGCCGGTGGCACTTTAGTGACCCCGCAAGGCGTGCTAGAGATTGCTGACATCCCTGCATCCTCAGCAGGGCCTGATTTGCGCGAGATGATGATGGGTACTGAGGGCCGCGCCGGTATCTTTACCGAAGTCAAGATGCGCGTGCAACCGCAACCTGAAGAAGAGCTGTTTAAAGTGGCGTTTTTGCCGAATTGGGAAGCGGGCAAAGCGGTACTCAAACAAGCGGTGCAAAACAATGTTCGCCTGTCTATGCTGCGTCTCAGCAATGCCGCTGAGACTGACGCACATTTGCATCTAGGTACGACGCCAAGTCAGTTCTTAGCCATTAGCACTTACTTAAAAGCGCGCGGGCTCAGCGCAAATAAGGTGATGCTGACCTATGGGTTCTCAGGTGATAAAGCGCAGAACAAATTAGCGCTAAGCCAGTTTAATAAGCTATTAAAGCAAAATGGTAGTGTGACAGGCAAAATCACCGATATCATGGGTAGCGTATGGGCGCATGGGCGCTTTAAGTTCCCGTATCTGCGCGGTACTTTGTGGGATCGCGGCATTATGGTCGATACCTTTGAGACTGCGACCAACTGGAGCAATATTGACGAGCAAATGGCACAGATGCAGGCAGCAGTGAAGGGATCCTTAGCTGACGAAGGCGAGGAAGTCATGGCTTTTACCCATATCTCGCACGTCTATAAGCAAGGCGCAAGTCTTTATACGACTTACTTCTTTGGCGCGGCAAAAGACCACGCTGCTACCTTGCAGCGCTGGCAAAAAATCAAACACGCGGCCAGTATGAGCCTTGCCCATGGTAAAGCCACCATTTCACATCAGCATGGCGTTGGTCGTGATCATGCCCCGTACCTTGCGGCTGAAAAAGGTAAGCTTGGGATTCAAGTGACTCATGATATGCTCAAAAGCTTAGATCCTGAGCAGCGTATGAATCCAGGGGTATTGCTCGAAGATTAGTTTTAATTAAGAGCTTTGTTTATAGACAGTTTAGTGGAAGAGCGCTACAGCGTGACTAATATTTGTTTTGCGCCGCCTCTGTCGGCGTAAGCACAGCACGCAAGAAAAATGAATATCAGTCGCGCGTCATTATTCAACGTATTTATTTCATTGGGTGTCAAAGTAAATTGTTATTAAGAAGAAAATTTTATGAACCAAAGCAAACAACGCCAGCAAGCCCTTGCGCCCTTAACGAAATCTGAACCTTGGGATATGCTCATTATCGGCGGCGGTATTACTGGTGCCGGCATTGCACGCGAGGCAGCAAGGCGTGGCCTTGTCGTATTGCTTATCGAGCAAAAAGACTTTGCTTGGGGCACCTCCAGCCGCTCAAGCAAAATGGTGCATGGCGGTCTGCGTTACATTGCCTCAGGCGATTATAAGACTACTTTACTTAGCGTACGCGAGCGCGAACGTATGCTCACTGAAGCAGGCGGTCTGGTCAATGAGATGCACTATGTCATGCCGCATTATAAAGGCAAGTTTCCGCCGCCGTGGATCTTTAATACCTTGCTGCGCGTCTACGACAAGATAGCGGGTAAGCGCTATTTTAAATACTTTAAAAAAGACGCTTTTTTACGGCTAAACCCTAATATCAAGCAAGATAAATTTTTGGGTGCCAGCCAGTTTAGCGATGCGATCACCGATGATTCGCGACTGGTCATGCGCGTACTTGACGAAGCCATTCATGACGGCGCGCACGCTATTAATTATCTCAAAGCCGAGTCGCTTATCACCAATGAGCAGGGCTTGGTGGTGGGTGCAACTTTAAAAGACACCGCTTCTAAAGATAAAGATCAAACCTATAAGGTTCACGCCAAAGTGGTGGTCAGTGCCACCGGCGCTTGGGCGGATAACTTGCGTATGCAAGCCAGTAATGAGCCCGAGCAAAGCTTTCATAAGCAAATTCGTCCTTCACGCGGCAGTCATTTAGTCGTCAGTCAACAGCGTTTACCTACCTCGCAAGCCTACACCTTCTTGCATCCTACAGATAAAAGAGCGGTGTTTGTCTTTCCGTGGGAGAACCGTACCGTCCTTGGCACCACTGACTTAGATCATCCGCCACTTAATGACGAAGAAGTCGGTATCACTAGCGCCGAGGTCGACTATCTATTAGCAGCGACTAACTCGTTATTTGATGATACCGATCTCAATCGAGAGGATGTCATCAGCACGTGGGCAGGCGTACGTCCGCTAATCTCTGATGGCAGCGATGGTAAACGCGTCAGCCCCAGTAAAGAAAAGCGCGATCATAGCGTCTGGCTCGATAATAATCTGGTGACCGTCAGCGGCGGCAAGCTCACCACCTTTCGCCTGATTGCCCTTGATGTGCTGGCAAAATGTCAAGAAGTGCTCGACCTTGGTGACTCTGCTACTCAAAACCAAGCGATAAATGGCGATCAGGTCTTTAGTAAAGTAGCACCCATCCATCCTAAGTTTGCGACGCTACCCTCTGATCTACAACAGCGCTTACAAGGATTCTATGGTCGTAAGCTCGATACTTTACTTGAGCTGGCGCATGAAGAAGACTTAGCTTATGTCACCGATAGCAACACTATTTGGGCGGAGATTCGCTTTGCCGCGCGCTTTGAACAAGTCATACATTTAGATGATTTACTACTGCGGCGGACGCGCTTAGGCTTAATCCTACCGCACGGTGCGATGACACCACTGATTAGCGCGAGAATAAAGCAAATTTGCCAGCAGGAGCTGGGCTGGGATGAGCAAAAGTGGCAACAAGAAGTCGCTCGCTATACTGAGTTATGGCGACGTTATTATCATCTGCCTGCGGCTTAGTGTTTTTTATACCTAAAAAACTTTATATCTCTACATAGTAAAGGACTACTATGACCACCTCTCACGACCCCATCTATTTCTTAGCTATCGATAACGGCACCCAGAGCGTCCGCGCGCTGATATTTGATCAATTCGGCAGCGAGATCGCCAAAGCCCGCGTACCTATCGAGCCGTATTTCTCCGAGCAGCCCAATTATGCCGAGCAGCACGCCGACTACTATTGGCAAAAGCTTTGCGCGGCCTGTCAAAAGCTCTGGCAGACCTGCGACATTAAACCTAACCAAATCGCCGGCGTCAGTCTCGCTACCCAGCGCTATACCATGATTTGCCTTGATAAAGACAAACAGCCGCTACGCCCCGCTATCGTTTGGATGGATTTGCGCCGCGCTGAGACACAGGACATTGGTTTTTTAAACCCGTTGACTAAAATCATCGGCATGGGCGAATTAGTTAAAGACGCCCAGCAAAAAGCGCGCTGTAATTGGCTCGCACAAAACGAGTCTGAGATATGGGCGCAGACCGCGCACTACGTCAACCTCTCCGCCTACCTTACTTATCAGCTAGTAGGTGAACTTATCGACTCAAATGGTCATTCGGTCGGCTATCTGCCGTATGACTACAAAGCGCAAACATGGCTCAAACCCAAAGACCTTAAATGGCGGCTGTTTAGCTGTACCCCCGAGCAAATGCCCAAAATCATCCCACCAGGCCAAACTCTTGGTGAGATAAGCGCCAAAGCGGCCAAAGCCACAGGTATCCCAGAGGGCACGCCAATGATTGCCGCCGCCAGTGACAAAGCCTGCGAAGCCCTAGGCGCAGCGGGACTGTCCGCCGATACTGCGTGTCTTAGCTTTGGCACCACTGCCACCATCAACACCATATCCCCCGCCTATGTCGAGGTACTCAAACACATGCCCGCCTATACCGCCGCCGCCCCGCATTACTACAATCACGAGTACATGATTTATCGCGGCTTTTGGATGGTCAGCTGGTTTAAAGAACAATTCGCCCACTATGAAGAGCAGCTAGCAAAGACGCAAGGCATCGACACCGAAAAGCTCCTCGACGCCGCCGTCAGAGGCATTCCAGCCGGCAGCATGGGACTGATTATGCAGCCCTATTGGTCACCGGGCGTCCGTCATCCGGGGCTTGAAGGCAAAGGCGCGCTTATTGGCTTTGGCGATGTACACACTCGCGCGCACGTGTACCGCGCTATCTTGGAAGGGCTGGCTTACGAACTTAAACTCGGCTTTGATACCATTTCAAGGCGCACCGGCAAACCCATCAAACACCTGCGCGTCTCAGGCGGCGGCTCCCAAAGCGACTCTGCCATGCAGCTCACCGCCGACATCTTTGCCATGCCCGCCTACCGCCCGCACACTTTTGAAGCCACTGGCCTCGGCGCGGCCATCAACTGCGCGGTGGGTCGCGGCGTCTATCCTGACCACGCTGCTGCCAGCGAAGCCATGACCCATTTAGGCGATGAATTTGTCCCGATTGAAGCCAACGTGCAACTCTATAGGCGTCTGTATAACGAGGTCTATCTAAAGATGTACGAGCGCCTAAAACCCTTATACCAAAGCATTCAAGACATCACCGGATATCCCGCCAAGTAGTCTGCGCAGGTTTAAGGTGTCGGCGTATTGGGAGTGGTCAAAAGGTGGGATGATTGTGGTTGGTAATATGTGGGAGCTAATCGCGCCTTCTGCTTGTATCTGTACCCCTAAGCGTGGCGGGCACTAATGGCTGATGGCATTCCTGTATTCTCGATACTACCCTCAGCCAAGTGCCCGCAACCCGCTTAGTCGCACAGGATACCGCGTCAGTCACGGCTAAATCGCGCCACAAGGCGACCATTTTTTAATTGCAAAGTTTAGCTTATTGCAAGCGACTCATTATCACTTTGTTCAGATGACAACGCTTTAATAGCTTCAATCAACTTAGCTTCATTCTGAGTAATAGCCGTTTTAAACGCTTGATAACTAGCGACCTGTTGCGGTATCGCTAATTTAAATTTATGAATACTGCCACCAAAGCCGTTCAATAAGCCCATATTCAAAGCCAAATTATCATCAATTGTAGGCGCAATATAGCCACCTATATTGGCTTGATATAGAAACAAATACGACAGCACTTGATTGAGGTCATCGCGGTTGATGTGATTGCCTTTCATACGTTTATATTTCGCGTCCAAAATAATGCGGTCATCTTTTACAAAGTCGGGATAACGGCGCACGTTATTACCCCAGAACTTCTGAGCATATACGTTAATACCGCCTTGTCTATTATTATTGGTCGGATGTTTATAGCCAATAGTGCGCAGAATCGTATTTAAATACTCTTCCCATAACCAAGCCCCATCGAATAAGATGCCATAAGCTTTGTCATCATTGTTGGCATATTTTAGACCATCATGACGGAGGATTTGTAGGCAGATCTTTTGTAGACCTCGATATTCTGTGAAATAAGGATGGACGAAAGGTTTGCGATTGGCATTAATGACAGTTTGCCGATCTCGCACATGGTAGGACTGCGTATGTTGGACTATCAGATTAACAAAATCTAAGGTTTCGCTATCGCTATGTAGCACATCTCGTAAGTTTGGTTTTTGTTTGATAAGCTCAATTGTATGACAAATCAGCTGAGTTAGCGGATTATCAAAACTGTGTTCACGTACGCGGTAAGCAACGCTACCTCGGAAGGGCAAGTTTCGTTGCAAGTGAGCTTTAATATCGATAGTGCCTTTAAAGTTGCTATCATTGTAGGCCTTCTTTTGATACTCCTTATACAAGCCTTGCGATAGGGCTTTTTTGAGGAAATAAGGAAACAGGTACACTAAAAAATCAAACACCTTGGTTTGGTTATGGCTGTGCTTTAAATCAAATAAATTGAAGCACAAGACCTTTTGTAGCATATAGTGCAAAAAGTAATCTTCTTTACTTTCTTGCTCCCTATGAGCTTCGTTGCTTATACTCTCAAAGCCGTTAACGGACGACTGAGCAAAACGCGATTGGATTTTTAGTTGCGTATTTTTTACGCCAATAAAACCCATAATATTGCCCGTCGTCAGTAACGTCTTGGTATCTGTTAGGCTTAGCTCAAAGATTGGATCGCTAGCAATATCATCTTCACTGTCCTTAAGGTGCTGAGGAAATATTAACAGCTCAGGATTGGCTTTTACCAGCTCACCAATGCTTTTATTAGCGATCAGACTCAGATTATCCTTATCCCGCTGCTGCGCTTCTGTCAGCTCTAGAGCTGTATTATCCGTCGTAACTAGCATCAGCAGCAACCGATTTATAGGCATTATCGTAAGCGCTTTTTAAACTAGCAAGCTGTTCATCCGCATCAGGGTAGCCACGCAGATATTCAAACAGTAGCGACTCTAAGTGATATGCCCATAACTTATCAAAATCTCCGTCATAATTAGCCAATTTCAAAAAGTAGGCTGGGCCAACATGGTAGGCATTGTTTAAGCCTTGTACGGCCTCGATAGCACTATTCAATGCAGTTAAACGCTGTTTAGCTTCCTCTGCCCATTTATCTATTTGCCCCTCCCACATTGAAAGCCTGTCTTCTGCTTTGATTTCCTTCCAAGCAAAACGGCGACGCATTGCAAAATCAAACGACTCCACACTACGGTCAATATCGTTCATGGTGCCGATAATATAAACGTTGTCTGGGATATAAAACCCGTCCTTAAAGACGTCTTCTTCGGTTTGCAAATTGGCGTATTGAGTCGTGACTCTACCACTCTTGCCCCGATAGACGGGGTCAATGGAGAAAAACAGTTCACCTAAGACTTTGGATATTTCGGCGCGGTTTATTTCATCGAGTATAAGGATGAACTTTTTACCTTTATCCTCCGTATTAGTCATTCTTGGATCGTAATTGTCTTTGATATACTTGCATACTGAAACTAAATATGGTTTCCATCGTAATGACTTTCTTGTTTCAAAATAGTTTTGTATTAAAGATCTGGTTAAAGTGATTTGATTTTGTGCTTCGTTAGAAAGTATAACGGTAATATTATCCCGCGAATTGACAACAACATTAAATGGGCTATTTTGACTAGGCGTTGATAGCTCTAGAGTCTGCTCGGATATATCATCTATAAACTTTTGATAGACTTCGTCAAAGTTACTCAACTGCTGATTATTCTGATACTTTAGCGCTTCTTTACAGAACTTCTTAAAGCTGCCGTCTCGTAGCTCAAAACCAACTTCTCCCTCTTCGCTTTGAATAGGCCGCAAGCCTTCGACAAAATCGGTGTAGTCGTATGACGGGTGAAACTGAATAAGCTTATACTCTGCACCCCATGCTTCAGCCAGCATTTTGGCTAAATAGGTTTTACCCGTTCCTGGTGCGCCTGTTAATATCAAGTTTTTGTTGGCAAGCAATAGCTCGCTAATCTCTTGTAGTAAAGGGTTGGTGATAGGTGGCTGAGTAATTTTTGTACTTTGTTGTTCAGTCATATTAAACTCATTGGCAAGCTTAAAAACATTTTTATAAGCTTCAAACAAATCGCCTTTTAGGTCATTGATGATGCTGTAGTAGTCCACTAAGGACAGTTGTCGTTCATTGTCCAACGCTATCGTTCGACCAAACAGGTAATGCTCATTCTCAATAGGGTTTTGAAAGGCATCTTCGCCTGTATTTAATGCAAAACCTCTCACGGCAAGTTTGGTCATTTCATCACTGTTTTTTAAAGCAATAAAAGCATCCATATAGGGTTTGATGTATTCTATTGGGGTCTTTTCATCCTTAAATCTGACGTAAAGGGTATTAAAACCTAAGCCATAGCCAATGGTATTATCTGACAAATAGATATGATACTGGACTTCTGTGCCTGCGCCTTCGTTTATCGCCCAGTCTCTATCCTCACTATCATGTTTAAACAATAATTTTGAGTTAGTGATTCTTTGATTACCCGATAGCTCTTTTCTAGCAATGAGAAAGTCTTTTCTAAGACCACCAACGTCTTGGTTTATAAGACTGACTAAATGACCGATACTATCGATTTTTATAGCGCAAGCATTGATGTAATCTAATTCTTGTATAGCTTCAACTAACTCATCGCGTAACTGCCATTCAAATAAGTTCCCTGCTACCTTTTTACCAAGCATAGTAATTAGCCAATAGGTTTTAGCACCCTCTTCATTAGTTATTTCAAACCTATTCAAACGCTCTTGAACCCCTCTACTAAAACCAGTAATAAAGCCACTGAGTGAGAAAGGAGAAGTATTATATTTTTCAGCTACATACTTACAAGTCGCTTTATGATTAGGCTCTAAGAAGAAGATACTTAATGCGTATTTATAGTTATTAGTCATGAAATTATCATCAGATAATATCTCTAGCCAGTCTTGCTTCGTGACTTGTGGCGGACTGTTATAGTCATTATTCTTTACGATAATTTGTTGCACTGGAGCACCTTTTTTAATGAAGATTTAGCTATAAGTTTGGCTGATTATAAAGCGAGTAGATATTTAGTAGACGATTTAAAATAATTATTTTCTCAATAGTAATTCAGGTCAAACCCCACCACTAAAAGCCGCATAAACCCGATTTAATCCCTCACGCAGCAGCGCCTCAGGACACGCTACGTTAATCCGCATTTTAAGGTGTCCCTCGCGGCCGTATTTGATACCAGAATTTAGCTCAACTTTGGCGTCACGCAGTTTGTCATACATCGCCTGATCGTCCTCACCGTACGCCGAGCAATCGAGCCAAATCAAATACGACGCCTCAGGACGCATGACCTTAATATCAGGTAGATGCCCTGCTAAAAAGTCTAGCGTGATCTCGACATTGTGTTCAATATAAGCCAGCACCTGCTCAAGCCATTCTCCTCCTTCTTCATAAGCGCTTTGCATCACCGTATAAGCAAATAGGTTTAGCTCGTATTCATCATTTAAATACTGCTGCTGACTGATTTTTTTGATTAAAGCGTCATCTTTGGCAAAGATCATCGAACCTTTGATACCCGCCACGTTAAAGGTTTTGGTCATCGAGGTGAGACTCACCACCTTGTGCGCGTAGTTTTCGGCTTCTGCTAGCTTTAATAAAGGCGTAAACGTATGACCAGTCAAGGTTAAATCTTGATGAATCTCATCGCTGACAATCGCTACTTCATACTTTTTACATAGCGCAAGTAGTGCTTTAAGCTCATCAGCAGTCCAGACACGCCCGCCCGGATTATGCGGGTTGCATAATAGATATAGCTTAACCTTATGCTCGATAATTTTAGCTTCGATATCTTTTAGATCGAGTTGGTATTTACCCTCGACTTCCTTTAACGCAGACATCACAAGCGTGCGCTTATTTTGCTCAACCTTAGTCATAAACGGCGTATAAATAGGATCATTGACTAGTACCGCGTCGCCTACTTCGGTAAAGACATGCATCATCAGCGCGAGACTTGGCACCACCCCTGGCGAAAATAAGATATTATCCCGTGTCAGATTTAAACCATAACGACTGCCGTGCCAATTAATAATCGCCTTATACAAAATGTCGGTCGGTTTGGTATAGCCCAAAATACCGTGTTCGGTCACGCGCTGTACGCTAGCCAAGATAGGCGGCGCGGCTTTAAAGTCCATATCGGCGACCCATAGCGGAATGGTATCGTCACTATAGTGCCATTTAAGTGATCCCGTCCCGCGTCTATCGATGATTTCGTCGAAGTTATATTGCACTGGTATTGTCCTTGATCGTACGGTTAAAGAAAGCTTTACATCATGCGTTCGGTAGCGTTACGAGTCTCTATCTACCCTTAAACTCAGGCTCGCGGCGCTCAACCATCGCCATCGCACCCTCGCGGGCATCTTCTGAATGAAATAAATGCGGCAGATAACCATGAATATTAGCCAGCGCTGACTTTGCGCCATTACGACTGGCATCTTGCGCAGAGGATAGCAGCCCTTGCACGCCAAGCGGGGCGGAGGTGCTGATCTCTTTGGCAATCGTTAGCGCGCGCTCGTACTCTTCACCATTGGGTACGACTTCACTGACTAGGTTTAGTTTATCGGCGGTTTGCGCGTCAAAGTTTTTACCTGTCAGCAAGTACGGCATGGCTTTTTGCCAGCCAGCTGCCGCGACAAAGCGTACCGTCGCCCCGCCAAACGGCATGATACCGCGCTGCACTTCCATTTGGGCAAAGTTGCAATTATCGCTTGCGATAACCACGTCACTGTTAAGCATCAGCTCAATCCCAGCAGTAAAGCAGGTGCCTTGTATCGCCACCACGACAGGTTTGGTGCGCAGCTTACCGCCGATACCCCATGGATCGATTTCATCGTCACTAAATTCAAACGCGCCTTTGTCCCATTTGTCTTGCAGCTCCATCAGATCAAGACCAGCGGTAAAGTGCTCGCCATGTGCGAAGATGAGCGCACAACGTAGATTATCGTCGTTCTCATAATCTGTTAACGCCTCGGAGAGTTGTTTGATCATATGGCTGTCAAAGGCATTGCGTTTGTCGGCGCGATTAAGCCCGATGAGACAAATGTAGCCGTCAGTTTCATAAGTGATGCGATTGCTTGTATCGTTTTGGGTGGTCATGGTTATATCCTTTTTAGGTTTGTCGTTATCGTAGGGTGTGATCTCATTTTTTAAAATGACGCTACTGACTTTTAATATAGACAGCCTATCGCAATTACACAAGTGGCCGTACTAAACGCCGTACAAAATGAATAGCAGTTGACCGCGATTCTAATAACTGCCACCATCATGAGACTGTCGACAAAAATGACAATTTACGAGTATCTTATGGAATTTTGGCACGGTTTTTTGCTTATCACTAGCGTGCACTTGCTGGCAGCGGCCTCCCCTGGCCCTGACTTTGTTTTAGTTTCACGTGAAACATTAACCAAAGGTCGACGTACCGGCTTGATTTGTAGCTTAGGGATTACCTTAGGTTTAGCCGTGCATATTATTTACTCGGTGCTAGGACTAGCGGCAGTAATTGCCCACTCACAGCCGTTATTGATCGCCATTAAATGGCTGGGCGGCGCTTATCTTATTTATCTAGGTTGGCAAGGAATTGGCGCTAAACCCAAACAACCAGTAGAAACGACCACCTTTACTAATAATTATAATAGTAATAGCAATGTTACAGATAAAACTGAATCTAGCTTTGCTACTCTGCGCCGTGGTTTTTTTTGTAATGTATTTAATCCCAAAGCGCCAGTCTACTTTGTCGCTATATTTACTTTAGTATTATCACCCGATATTCCACTTTGGCAACTCTCTATTTACGGCGTATGGATGATGGTATTACAGATGGCCTGGTTTAGCACGGTGGTGATGCTATTGTCGATTCCTGTCATTCTCAAACGTTTTCAGCGTTTTGAGCATTGGATAGATCGCGTACTCGGTACAGCAATGATTGTATTGGGCTTAAACCTGATCTTCCGTAGCCGATAACGCATTTGTTATCCTCGAAATCTGCTAAACTGGTCGATTATATCCAAACACCAAAGCCACTGACTATGACCAGCACCCCTGCAAACTCTAAACATAAAAACCGCTCGCCTGCGACCGCGAAAAAACTTGGCAAGCTGCATCCGCGCAACCCGCATCAAGGTCGCTATGATTTTGAGCTATTGACCCGCGCGCTACCTGAACTTGCCGATTACACAATTACCAACCCGAAAGGCGAGCCAACGATTAATTTCTCCGACGCCAAGGCCGTACGCGTGCTTAATCAAGCACTACTCGCACACTATTATGGCGTCAAGTTTTGGGATATTCCTGAAGGTTATTTGTGCCCGCCGATTCCTGGACGCGCCGATTACATTCATTATATTGCCGACTTGTTGGCGCAGACTACTCATGTGAGCGAAGACAATACGCCGCCTACAGGCAAAGATATTCATGCACTTGATATCGGCACTGGTGCCAGTGCTATCTACCCTATTGTTGGCAGCCAAAGCTATGGCTGGCGCTTTACCGCGAGCGACATCGATCCGGTTTCTGTCAATACCGCCAGCGTGATTTGTCAGGCCAATCCCAAGCTCAAAGGTGCGATTAAGATTAAACTGCAACCTGAACCTAAGCATATCTTTAAAAATATTATCGGTCGGCAGGACTACTTTGACGTCGTCGTGTGTAACCCACCTTTTCATGCCTCATTAGAAGAAGCAATGCAGGCCAATAGCCGTAAACAGCACAACTTGCAGCGCCATCGCGGCAAAAACGAAAGCGCGCAAATCAGTCGTCACTCTACAAAGTCAGGCAATGCCGCGCAAAACCTTAACTTTGGCGGTCAACATAAAGAATTGTGGAGTGAGGGTGGCGAGATTGCTTTTTTAAGTAATATGATAAGAGAAAGCCAGCAGTTTGCTGCACATGTAGGCTGGTTTACCAGCT
>Ga0208302_100151_pt1 | contig 21286 bp, 15 predicted proteins | sample 29_taG_FD_184103 | JGI IMG/M metagenome (GOLD analysis project Ga0208302, IMG submission 184103) | Marine viral communities from Cariaco Basin, Caribbean Sea - 29_WHOI_OMZ (SPAdes) (version 2) | ecosystem: Environmental > Aquatic > Marine > Oceanic | place: Caribbean Sea: Cariaco Basin... | reverse complement strand
AAGAGGTTTTATTGACCTTAGCTGGGGTATTGGGCGGTTACGCCTTGGCCAGTCACTACCATCTTTCAGGTCCGCTAGCGATGGTCGTTATGGGGCTGATGGTAGGCAACCGAGGTCGTGCTTTGGCAATGAGTGATGAAACCCGTCATTATATTGACTTATTTTGGGAGCTTATTGACGAAATATTAAATGCCCTTTTGTTTGTCTTAATTGGCTTAGAGGTGGTGGTTATTGCCTATTCTCTAAATATCTTTGTAGCGGCTATTCTTGGCATTATTATCGCTTTGGCGGCGCGCTTTGTGGTGGTCGGTCTAACCACCAAGAGCTTGCACAAGCAGCTTGATTTACCTGAAGGGGCATGGAAGGTGTTGACTTGGGGTGGCCTACGTGGCGGTATATCAATCGCTTTGGTATTACAGTTGCCCAGCGGACCTGAAAGAGACATCTTACTGGCGTTAACTTATGCGATTGTTATCTTCTCGATTTTGGTACAAGGTCTCACCATTGGTAAGGTAGCAGAGAAGCTACCCAAAGAGAATGCACCGCGAAGACAGCACTAAAAACCTGTAGTTTCTTTAATATGTAATAGCCATACAGCCTCTCTAATTTAAGCATTGTAGCGGCAACAGGAGAGTCTGATAGCTCAACGGTTAGTGGTTCGCAGTCAGTGATTTGCCCAATATAACGATATCCGCAGTAAAATCCTGCATATCGCATACTTTGGGCAATGTGCCCCAATGCTCAAAACCATATTTTTTAAACAGAGCCAAACTTGGCTGATTATGACCAAATATAAGCGCTAAAACATTCTGAATACCGAGTTTAGGTGCTTCTGCCATCATCCATTTTAAGAAAAAACTACCCAAACCAAGACCTTGGTATTGATTGCCGACATAAATACTAATTTCACTACTAATGTCATAGGCCAACCGACTTTTTACATCACTGAAACTGCCCCATGCCATGATTTCTTCGGTCGTACTGGCCTGATTAATCAGCACATAAATAGGACGATTCGGCTGAGTAAGATGCTCATTAAACCAAGTCTGTCTATCCTCAGTACTCACCGGCTCTAGGTCTGCTGTTGAGGACTTGGCTGGTATACTTTGATTATAAATATCTACAATTTCAGGCAAATCTGCAGGCTGTGCTAAACGGATATGATAGGTTTGGGTGGGATTTTGTGTCGTGCTATGCGAATATGAAGGATCAGATGAGGATTGCGTAGCACTCTGCAAGGTATTGGTCATAAACTTATTTCTCATAAAATAGACATTGAGTTCATTTTGAGCCTCAATAAGGTCAATTTTACATTATAATGGGCAATAATTATCTATCAATTAGCAGCTCTAGACTATAATTTTTAGTCCGCTTTGTGTAGCGTTATCTGTTCAATTTATCCAATTAGCTGTTTATCAAAAGTAGCTTACAACTCTCTTCGCGTTTATCGATAAGGCTTTATGAAAACAATTTTTTTAGACTTGGCCACAATCAATGCTGATAATAGCCATAGCACTTTAGACTGTGACAATGTATTGACTATTGGGAATTTCGATGGTGTTCATCTCGGCCATCAAGCCATGTTAAAGCAGCTACAGACCAGTGCTAGTGAGCAGCAATTGGCTACCATGGTAATGATTTTCGAGCCACAGCCGCGCGAATATTTCGCTCAATTAAAGTCAGACCCTCTCGCTGCCCCTGCTCGATTAACCTCACAAGATGAGAAGCTGGCACTACTTTCAGAGTTTGGTATAGATACGGTGGTGATTGCTAAATTTGATGAGGCCTTTCGCTCTTTATCGGCCGCTCAATTTGCCGATATGCTAATACATCATTTACGCGTCAAGTCTCTGGTCTTAGGCGATGACTTTAAGTTTGGTCATGACCGCACTGGCGACAGTGAGTTCCTACGCAATTATGGATTGCCAGTGACTAATCTACAAACCATCACTGATACCCAGGCCGTCGCCGAAAAAGAACCTTTAACGCTCCAAGACAACCGCATTAGCTCTACCAGAATACGCGAGCTGCTTGCGAAAGGCGACTTAAAGACGGCTGCTCATTTGTTAAACCGTGACTATACGATAACTGGCGAAGTGGTCGGTGGTGACAAAATTGGACGTACTTTGGACTTTCCGACTGCCAATATCGAGTTAAATAGAATACGCCCTGCTTTACATGGTGTGTATGGTGTCGATGTGGTGGTATTAGATGCAGAAGGTAAAATAATTCCTCATGCCTTTGATAACTTAGCGAATGAGGGTAAAACTGGCATTGCTGGCCTACTTGAGCACAGCTTATTTGGTACCGCTAATATTGGGGTTCGCCCTTCTGTTGATAAGCCTAATGACTGGCGGCTTGAAGTATTCTTCCCTGAGTTCTCAGGTGACTTATATGGTAAAACGCTACAAGTTAGATTCTTGCATCATTTGCATGATGAACGCAAATATGATGGCTTAGAGAGCTTAAAAGCAGGGATTCAACAAGACGTTGTTGACCTGTTGCAATGGCGTAAAAATGCAGATTAAGTTTGATATAGGTTATTTTTTAAACACTAAAAAGTCAGGGCATTGAATAAAGAACGCAAATAAAAGTCCTTAAAAAAGGCGAAGGGTTCCCCTCGCCTTTTTTTGTGGCTGCTGATTGTGATAATTTATAGAGCCTTTAACTGACAGCTTCTAGCCTGCGATAGTTTGCACCACGTTTGTGGCCGCTTTAAAGCAACTTTCTATACGACCTTCATCGCACCAATCACCAGTAACAACCCATTGTTTATTATCATCGACATAACTTATTTCAGAAGATTTATTGTCATCAGTGTGCTCAGTCGCCGCATAACGCCAACGGTGGCAGTCTACCAGTTTCGGTGCAGTCTTGTCCTCCCAATCCAGTAAGGAAAGCACCGCTTGCAACAGTTGGTTTTGTACCACAGTCATATCCTCATCAACCTGAGCTTCTGACCATTGATTAGCGGCATGAACCGTTATACTCGGTAAGATGGCCTCTCTCCCTGGCTTATGATGCTCAACAAACACTCGATTGATAATGGCATCTGCCTCACTGACTTGAAGCACATCCCACTGAGCATGGCTGAGGGTTTGCGGCAAAACAGATAACGACTCCCAACCTAACATTAAGGTATAACACGCCAGCATTTTCGGCTGCCTGATACGGTCTAGATGCACAAAGTCTGTCTGCTGCAAAAGCTCAATAGCCTGTTGCTGTGGCGCTGTGCAGATGACCCAATCAAAGACACCCAAATCATTACCCTCAATATCTACCAACGAGGTTTTATTATGAGTTTGAGTACGCTCTATGGTCTGCTCAGACTGTGCTAATGGAGCGACTCTGGTTCTGTAGTGAATCTTGGTGTGCTTTAACACCGCTGCCAAATGTCGACCAAAACTGGACATTTTTGGACTGCCAATATAGCGCGGCTGATCACTGTCCCATTGACCGGTTATCTGTATTTCTGACGGTGCTTTTGTACTGTCAATGGTTGCTGTCTTGGCCAGCCAAGGCTCAATCACTCCTTGCGCCAACCAAGGCTGCAAATGATCTTGAAAGCTTTGTGATTTGGCGGTAAAAAACTGAGCGCCAAAGTCAAATTGCCATTGTTGGTCGCGGTTAACTTCAGGATTCTTATACCGTGTGGCCAAACGCCCCACCCCAGCTGACTTTTCAAAAATTACAATATTGAGAGCTCGGTTTTGTGAGACGAAAGCTTGTTCAAGTAAATGAGCGGTCATTAGCCCAGTAAGACCGGCACCAATAATGGCTATTTTAGGCGTGGCATCAGATAAGTTAGATAAGTTTTGAATGTCATAAGCAGTTGTTGGTTTTAAATTTTCAGTCATATAGATAACAGTATTTACAGTAGGTAGAAGATTAAGGAGTGAATAGCAGGTAGTCCAGTAAGCGGCTCAGTCATGAGCCTATATGTGCATAGTATCTTACTAATGATTTTTATTTAAGTACGCTGCAATTAAGTAAGAATCAATTAAATTAATCCTAATTAAACCAGTGCTAGTTAAATCAGTGCCAATTTTAATAATGATTAAACCAGTGCCAGTTAAAAATAGGATGTCCTATATTCATAACAAAAAAGTTCGTACTTTATGTACTCATAATGAGAGGTTTATCATACATGCTCTAACTTTTTAATACTGCAAATTAATAGGTCACATTTATACAAAAAACCACTGCCTACTTATAGACAGTGGTTTCTACGATCTTGAGACTAAGTAATTTTTTAGCCATTGGCCAACTTTGAATAGCCTATTGTGAATGACTTAAGCAGATTTAACCGTTTTGATTAAATCATCAACCACACTGGCTTCTGCCAAGGTTGAGGTATCACCCAGACCCTCAAACTCGCCAGCAGCAAGCTTACGTAAGATACGGCGCATAATCTTACCAGAACGGGTCTTCGGCAGGGCTTCCACGATATAAATAGTGTCAAGGTTGGCGATAGGACCAATTTCAGCACGCACATGACGGTTTAATTCGCCACGTAATCTCTCGGTGTCTTCCTCACCATGTCTTAAGATGATATAAGCGCAAATACCCTGCCCTTTTAACTCATGAGGCATACCCACAATGGCAGTCTCTGCAGCGGCAGGATGTGATACCAACGCACTTTCAATCTCTGCAGTACCAATACGGTGACCCGATACGTTAAGCACGTCATCCACACGACCTGTAATCCAATAATGACCTTCTTCATCACGCATTGCGCCATCACCGGTAAAATAGCTGCCAGGATAAGTGGTGTAATAGGTTTCCAAGAATCGTTTATGGTCACCATAAATGGTGCGCATTTGACCTGGCCAGCCATCGGTAATAATTAGGTTGCCTGCTGCAGCATCTTCAAGCTCGTTTACTTCTGAATCGACGATAGCGGGCTTAATGCCATACAGTGGATTCATCGCCGCCCCTGGCTTCATGTCCACAGAGTTGGGTAGCGGAGCCATCAAAATACCTCCGGTCTCTGTTTGCCACCAAGTGTCTACGATAGGGCAACGTCCTTCACCAACTACTGTATGATACCAGTCCCAAGCTTCTGGGTTAATCGGCTCACCTACTGTACCTAGCAGACGTAAACTTTCACGGTTAGACTCACGGACAAAGGCATCGCCTTCTTTCATCATCGCACGAATGGCAGTAGGCGCGGTATATAAAATACTCACATCATGCTTATCAATAATTTGACCGATACGCGCCCAAGTAGGATATTGAGGCACCCCCTCAAACATAACAGTAGTGGTGCCATTAGCCAAAGGCGCATAGGTCACATAACTGTGTCCAGTAATCCAGCCCACATCCGCGGTACACCAAAAGACGTCATCTTCTTTGACATCAAACACGTCTCTAAAAGTCGACAGAGCATAAGTGATGTATCCACCTGTAGTATGTACCACCCCTTTTGGCTTACCAGTTGAGCCTGAGGTATATAATAAGAACAGAGGATCTTCCGCGTTCATTGGCTCTGGTTCACAGTTCTCATTGGCATTATCAATAACGGTGTGATACCACACGTCTCGTCGACCACTCATTGGCACTGAATTACCGGTACGATGCACGACAATGACTTTTTCAATACATTCGGTACCATCGACATCTAAAGCTTTGTCGACATTGGTCTTAAGCGGAGTATATCTACCACCACGTACCCCTTCATCAGCAGTAATAACCAATTTGGCTTGGCTATCCACAATACGACTGGCCAAGCTCTCAGCAGAGAAGCCACCAAATACCACAGTGTGGATGGCACCGATACGGGCACAGGCCAACATAGATACTACAGCTTCTGGCACCATTGGCAAATATAGTACGACTCTGTCACCTTTACCCACGCCCATCTTACGCATGGCATTGCCCAAGCGGCACACTTCAGAATGCAGCTCTTTAAAAGAGATAATTTTGTGTAATGAAGGGTGATCACCTTCCCAGATAATGGCAGGCTTAAAAGGATTCTCGACCAGATGACGGTCTAAGCAGTTGACTGAAACGTTTAGCTCACCATCTTCGAACCACTTGATTGTAAAATTATCCAAATCGTAATTAACATTTTTGATTTTGGTAGGTGGTTTTATCCAATCAATTAACTCCGCCCGTTTGGCCCAAAAAGCCTCATTGTTCTCCTCAGACTCAATAGACTGCTGATATAACTGGGCATACTTTTCTGGGTTGGTATTGGCTTGAGCGGCAAATTCAGAACTGGTGGCGAATTTTTTCATATTATAAAGTCCTTTTTTTATAGTGAATCTATCCTAGAAATCACGGGGTATTACTGATAGTAATAACAGCAAACGTCATACGAGCTGTTATCATGATAAAATGTGATAGGGAATGAAGCGGAGGGTGGTAAAACAAGCACGATAGATAAAGGCGAAAGACCTATTGTTGAAAGACTAGGGTTAGTTTATCCCCTACAACTGTCTTCGTATGCCTATTATTAGGTATTTATTGTGAGTTTACTCAGTCCTATCCCTATGACTGTAGCACCCCATAGTTTTACTAGATTTTGATACAGTTGTAAACTGTTATTTGGTCTAAACTCATAAAATGTTTATGATTTTTACCCTATTCTATTGGCAAAATAGCCCTTTATTCCCTTAGTTAGCCCCTATAAACACATACCCGCTATACCCTCTCTATAATTTCTTTACTGTCTCTGTTGTCAATTATTTAAAAAGCCAAATTTATGACCAAAAATACTGTTAATCACTCTACTGCTAAAGCCTCTCTTGTTAAAAATGATGCAACAACAAGCGTCCCTACTCCTAAAGCCAAGGTAACTGTTGATGTGGTCATAATAGGGGCTGGTGCTTCCGGTCTATATTGTGCCATGACGGCTGCTCAAAGAGGCCGTTCGGTATTGGTCATAGACCATGCCAATAAAGCCGGTAAAAAAATCTTAATGTCCGGCGGTGGCCGCTGTAACTTTACCAACTATGTGGTAGAGCCTGAAAATTTTATCGGTGAAAATGCCCATTTTTGTAAATCTGCTTTAACCCGCTATAACCTTTGGGAATTTATTGGTCTGGTTGAAAAGCATGGGATTCCCTACCATGAGCGTGACTATGGACAGCTGTTTTGCGATGACTCTTCAAAAGACATCCTTAACTTATTGCTCGATGAATGCGCTCAAGCGGGAGCCAAAGTGCAATTAAAAACTGACATCATAGCGATTAAACCCGTTGTTAACGACAGCGAAGCACAAGGCTTTATAATCGAGACCTCAAAAGGCACCATTCAATGTGCTTCTTTGGTCATTGCTACTGGTGGTTTATCTATCCCTACCATGGGAGCCACCGGCTTTGGCTATGAGGTGGCGCAGCAGTTCGGCCATGACATTATCCTTACTTCAGCAGGCTTAGTACCCTTTACTTTTACCGATAAAGTGGGTGATATGATTGCCTCTCTAGCAGGTATTAGCCTCGATGTGGTTGCTTTTAATGAGCGTATTTCATTCCCTCGCCCAATGTTATTTACTCACCGCGGCTTATCTGGTCCTGCGATGCTGCAATTATCTAACTACTGGCAAGTGGGCGAAGCCATTCACATTAATCTTGTACCCAATGTTGATATCAGCGACTTATTGCTTGAAGCCAAAGCCAATCATCCTAAACAATTAATTCGTAGTGTGCTCACCGAATATTTCCCTAAAAAGCTGTTATTGGCATTGCAAGATTTGCATTGGTCAGAATTTAAAGATAAAGAATTAGCAAATATCAAAGATGAAAATTTAATAGCCATTGGCGATAAAATAAACAACTGGACTATTAAACCTTCTGGCACCGAAGGCTATCGCACTGCTGAGGTTACTCGAGGTGGGGTTAATACTGATCAAGTCTCTTCTAAAACTTTTGAAAGTAAACTGCAACCGAATTTGTACTTTATCGGAGAAGTATTAGATGTTACTGGCTGGCTTGGTGGCTACAATTTCCAATGGGCTTGGGCCAGTGGTAAGGCTTGTGGCGAGGTGGTTTAGGGTTACTAAAGCTTTCATATTACCTCTTGAATGTTTGAGGTTATAAACCAAAATGATGAATAACCATGTCTACTCAGAACTCTAAAAGTAAAACAATTGGCTCCAGAGAAAAAGACATTTTTGTTACCTTGGTAGGGTTATTCGTACTCTCTATCATTGGCTTACAGTACTATTCAGTTTACCAATTTAATAAGCAAAACCCTGATTTATATACTCCGAGACCTGTAAAAGGGGAAAAACCAAGTAAAGAAGAGCTGATAAGACTTATGAATGATATTACAAACAGCCTGAACCAGCAAAGCCGTAGCTATTATAGGAATGAGGGCGTATACGAAGGCTTTATTCTCTTATCTAAAACCTATTCCAACCCAAATGAACAAACATTAAATCAACTAGAGAGCAATATCGCTCAGCAAAATATTTGGACTAAAATCAACTCAGAGCAAGCCAATACTCAAATATTTTGTCACGAGCAAATAATGCTGGAGAAACATTATAATCGCAATGAATTAGAAAATTATCTCTATATATCTATCCGCTGGGATAGTACTGGCGAATGCCGTAATTTACATTACAACCCTGATAGCAACCTTGCAAAGCGGCTTTTGCAGCCAGCTAATTAATAAAAAGAGCCTATTACATTATCGTAATAGGCTCCTTTTTATATTGGCTAGCTTAAAGAATTAACTTGAAAATACTAGATAGCCGGATCGGTAAATAATCCTGCCCGCTCAAAGTCCGCTGCTAAAGCAAAAAGCCTTGCTTCATCATTCATACGTCCAATAAATTGCATCCCAATCGGTAAGCCTTTATTGCTCATACCTAAGGGAACAGACATCGCCGGTAATCCTGTGATATTGCCCAATGTGGTAAAGGCCATTTTGCTTAATACAGGTGAGCTTAGCTTCTCGACTAAACTTGAATTATAAATCCATTTGCCCAGATTAATTCCTTTTTCAATAACGCCACTTACGTTTAGCAGTAGCTCATCAATACGACTGGGAGGGAGCACCCCGTGTTTGACCGCAGTAGTTGGCACTGTAGGGCACAAAATCATGTCGTACTCTTCAAGAATAAGTCCGGTCTGATACTGTACATCGTGCCAGCCTTGCTTAGCTTTAAGCAGATCTATCACGCTTAGTGATCGCCCTATCATCGCCATATTACGGGTCTGTGGCTCTAAGTTCGCTACTTGCTGCGGTCCGTAGCGCAAAGATAAGTCTTCTACAAAATAGGCAGTGTGGGCACAAACGACGGTAAAGAAATCGCGCCACATCCGGTCACTGTCAATTTTTGGCGTATCATAGTCTACCCTATGTCCCATATCCTCAAGCTGTCTGCCTGTTTGTTCTAATAGCGCCATAACTTCTTTATCTACTTTTGCACCCGGAAACAATGGCTCTCGCATTAAGGCTATCTTTAATGACTTAGACGGAGTCTTGGTGGCCTCCAAAAATCTACCTTGGTCTGACGATTCTGCCACAAAAGCTGCCCCAATCTCTCTGCCAGCAGTAGCATCTAACATAGCGGCACTATCGCGGACACTTCGAGTAATAACATGATCAGCGACTGCCCCTTCCCAACCTTCGGCGTACAGAGGCCCACTAGGGTTACGACCTCGGCTTGGTTTTAAACCGAATACACCACACCAAGCTGACGGAAAGCGTATCGAACCGCCACCATCACCCCCACCTGCCATAGGTACAATACCGGCACTAACCGCTGCTGCACTGCCCCCTGATGAGCCACCACTGCTATAGCCTTTTTTGAACGGGTTATGAGTGGCCCCAAAAGATTTAGGCTCTGTGGTAATGATTAAACCAAACTCTGGCGTGTTGGTCTTACCAAAGGTATTGACGCCTGTGGCTTTCATCCGTCTTACCAGCTCACTGTCTTCTGTTGGCACAATGTTGACACTACGGCTGCCCATTTTGATCGGCTCATCAGCAAATAGATAGTTTAAATCCTTTAACAGGTAAGGCACCCCTGTAAAAATTCCTTGAGGTAGACCTTGCTGTGCTGCATTAAATGCACGTTCGTCAAAACGATGAATAATGGCATTTAATTTAGGATTGAGTTTATTGGCTTGATAGATAGCAGCTTCTAATGCTTCTTTGGCACTGATATCGCCTGATTTGATTAATTGCGCCAATCCAAGGGCGTCATATTGCGGATACTCTTTAAACATAGCCTTCCCTGCTTGAGTGTGGTGGTCGATAATTGGATAGCTTATAACAATGCCAACAAAAAAGCCAAACCCGAAGGTTTGGCTTTTGATAGATAACTGTGAATAAAAGCGAAAATAATCAAAGCCAATGACTTAAATTATTTAAATTACGCGAATTACTTAAGTTGTCTAAACTACATAGGAACTTCCATTAGTAACACACGAGAGTCTTCTAACGCTTCTACCTCGAAGCCTTTGGTATCCACGATACCCATACCATCACGAGTTTCTAAAATTTCATCACCGATTTTTACTTTGCCTTCAATGACAAAGGCATAGACGCCATGTTGGTTGCCTTTTAGTTCATAGCTGGCGCTCACCTCTTTATCAAGGTTGCCCATATGGAACCAAGCATCTTGGTGAATCCATACGCCTGCATCATCTGGGTTAGGCGATAAAATTTGACCAAATTCATTAGGCTTCAACATATCTGCTATTTTTAGCTGTTGATAACGAGGCTCAACCCCTTGTTTATTTGGCATTACCCAAATTTGGAAAAACTTAACGGGTTCACCAGGTTGGCCATTCATCTCACTGTGTGCGATACCAGTACCGGCTGACATCACTTGAATTTCACCACTTTCGATAATACCGTTAGTACCAATGGTGTCTTTGTGAGCCAGTTTACCTGATGTTGGAATTGAAATAATTTCCATATCACGGTGAGGGTGAGTACCAAAACCCATACCCCCTTCGACATGGTCATCATTAATCACACGTAATGCGCCAAATCCCATACGCTCAGGATTGTAGTAGTTTGCAAAGCTAAAAGTGTGTTTGCTTTTTAACCAGCCATGATCTGCGCTACCACGAGTATTGGCTTTATGTACGATAGTTTTCATAGGTAATCCTCATTTTTATATCTATGTTTCGTTTTAATGAAGCTATTATATCATCAATATATACTTAACCAATACTAGCCACTGTTAACTTTAGTTTAATTGTGTAAAGAGTTCAATTCCAATTAAAATAACTGTTAAGTGGGTGTTAAATGATCTAAAAAATAGCCATAAAAAAGGGGCTTAAGCCCCTTAGTTAATACCTACGTTACCCATTTGAAATCATTACATCAGTAGTTCACGCTTACCACTTTTACCCATAGAGCTGACCAGCCCTGCCTCTTCCATAGAATCAACAATACGCGCAGCTCGGTTGTAACCAATACTAAATTTACGTTGGATACTAGATGCAGAGACTTTGCGTGTTTCTAAAACGAAAGCCACCGCTTCATCGTAAAGGGCATCGTCCTCTCCTGAGGTATTACCTGCCCCACTACTGCTCGGACTGGTTAGATCGAAGTTATTGGCCATATTATCAATGTAATCAGGGGCACCGCGCTCACGCCAAGCATCACACACTCGGTTGACCTCTTCATCACTGACATACGCACCATGCACACGATCAGGCTCAATTTGACCTGGGCCTAAGAACAGCATATCACCGTTACCCAGCATGTCCTCTGCCCCGCCAGCATCCAAGATAGTGCGAGAGTCTACTTTAGAGTTAACCCGTAATGCCGCGCGTACTGGAATGTTGGCTTTGATTAGACCGGTAATAACATCGACAGACGGACGCTGCGTCGCTAACATTAAGTGAATACCGGCCGCACGAGACTTCTGTGCCAAACGAGTAATCAGCTCTTCTGCTTGTTTACCGACCTGCATAATCATATCTGCGAACTCATCAGCGACAATGACAATCATTGGTAGGGTCTTAAGCTTAGGCGCTTTATCGATACTGACACTGTCATTAGGACGCCATAATGGATCAATCATCGGTCTGCCTGCTTTTTCAGCAGCGATTACCTTTTTGTTAAATTCACTTAACTTACGTACTTTAAGTAAGCTCATTAACTGATAACGGCGCTCCATCTCTGCCACACACCATGCCAAGCTACTGGCTGCTTCATTCATATCCGTCACCACGGGGGTTAACAGATGAGGAATGTCATTGTAGTTGGCTAATTCTAGCTGTTTGGGATCAATCAAGATTAATCTTAATTGTGAAGGCGTGTATTTAAGCAGCATAGATAACAGCATGGCGTTGACTAATACAGACTTACCCGAACCGGTGGTACCCGCTACTAACATATGAGGGGCACGTGCTAGGTCGGTAATAACAGGCTTGCCACCGATGTCTTTACCCATAGCCATACTAATCTGAGCTTTGGGATTTTTATAATCTTCGGTCTGCAGCAGTTCAACCAAACGAACCATTTCGCGTTTTTTATTAGGCACTTCAATACCGATATAAGGCTTACCAGGGATGACCTCTACCACACGCAATGACGCCATAGATAAAGAACGCGCTAAATCTCGTGAAATACCGGTCACTTTACTGGCTTTTACCCCAGGTGCTAAATCCACTTCAAAGCGCGTAACCACAGGTCCAGGAATGGCGTTAACCACTTCCGCTTTTACATTAAATTCTTGTAGCTTAATTTCTAATAACTCAGACAACTGCTGTAGTTCAGCCTGATTGTAGCTTGGCGTACGATCAGGGTCTGGTTTATCCAAAATGGACAGTTCAGGAATAGGTGATAAACCTTCACGATACTTCGCTGTTTGCATAGCACGACTACTAGACGCAAAAGCCGCATCATCATGAATTTCAGGAAGACTTATATCATCATCTTCTTCATCGTCTATATCAGGCACCATGTCTTCAATATGGTTACTTGCATCACCATCGGGCGTTGCAAATCGAATAGTCGGGGCGACTCTAGTTTCTGTGTTCTGCGCCTCACTCGGCTCATGAGGTTTCTTGGGATTCGAAGGTGGGGTATTGGTCGGTGTTAGATCCAACACCTCATCAATTTCGATATCCGACTCAATGTCAATCGTCTCTTGTTCTGTCTCACGGTCTTCGAGTTCACCATCGACTAGTTCAGTCTCTTCTATTTTATTGTCATCTAACGCAACGTCAGGTTGCTCATTATTGTCATAAGCATCCTCATCAACAGGCTCATTATTTTGTTGTGCAGCACTGGTGGGCTCTATTTCAGATTTATCTACTACCGTTTGAGACTCCACTGTGTCTATAGCTACAGAAGTTTTAGCAATAGAAGGGAAAGTCTCTATCTCTGGCTCTAATGTTTCTAAATCGTCTGCCGCTTCATGCGCTGTACTGACTGAGTCAAAGGTCTCTTCGGTAGCTTCCACGTCGCCGGTTTGATTGTCTACGTTATTGGAATTAGCGGTTACACTAGAAGTCGCAGCAACGGCAACCGGTAAAGCTTGTTCATCTAGCAACTCATTAATAGCATTTTGGTCATTCCAAGCAAAACTTGGTTCCTGCTTTTTTAGAACAGGGTTTGCTTTTATAGGCTGCTGATCGGCTTTGTTTTGTTTTTCAGAATTGCTACGCGCTTCTTCTGCCTCTTGTTCACGCAGCGCCAAGATACTCTCAGTGAGACCAGAATTTACTAGGAATTCATCTAATACATTAGTCAATGCTGGGTCAGACTTTCTACTGGAGGCTGATTGGTCATCAGCTTGCAAATCAGCCTCTTCATCATCCGCTGTTTCAGGCAGTTTTAATTTTAACTGTTCAAATAAAGGAGACTCAGTATCTGATGGATGTACTTGATCGGAGGTCTCATCAGTGGTTAATGCGTTATCCTCTGCTGATTCAGACGCTTCATTGGCCGCTGCAGCATCGCGTTGTATGCCACTGCCTAACCACGATAAGCTGAAGACTTCTTTGAACACCCGCTTCCAATGAATATCAAAAGCAAATGTCGCCGTAATCAGGCTAAATACTAGTAAGAATAAAGCCGCCCCATAAATGGTCAATAGCCCAGACAAAGGCGTGGCGACTTCTACCCCTAAAATACCACCAAAACGGGCACCATTATCAGAGATTAAACCTAGCACTTGCGGTGTGACTGCTAAAAGACCACAGCTAGCCAGTAGCAAAAACACATAGGCAATAGCTCTTAAAGGACCAAAAGCTTGATCACGATGCCACCACATACAAACCGCTTCATAAACTAAAAAGGCCATTAACCACCAGGCTGGCCAGCCTAGAAAAGTATATAAAAGGTCTGATAGCCATGCGCCCACTGCGCCGCCCATATTACTAATCTGACCCATATCACTGCTGATACGCGACCAACTTGGATCATTGGGGGTATAAGTAACCAAGATAACGAACAAGAATGCGGACAGCAGGACGGCAAGTAAAGTAAAAACAATTTTTTTAAGCGTATGAATGAAAGGTGCCGTTATCATTAATTTTTCCCAACGTTTGAAACTTAGATATAAACCATAAACCTGATATAAACCACAAACCTATAATGACCCTGCACTGCTTAGCACTGACTATTACGGATTTCAGTTTAAGCAATAAGGCCAGCTGCTTTTTGAGCAGGAGTTAACGGTGCAATTTTAAATAAAGAATGGTATAAAATAGACGTTTATGACTGGTGAACATCGGCCATTAAGCAAAATTATTAGCCTAGTTTTTATAATCCTCTATAATAGCAAATTGTGCCCTATTTTCGAGCATTGACTGGCTTATTTATCATATAAATAAACATGATAACTTAAACTCATTTGCTATTGTAAACAAATGCCCCCATTCTTATAAATACTAACGTCGATAAATTGTCCTTTATAGTAACGCCTTTTGTTACTTATGGCATTTACCACGCCAACGCAAACTTTCAAATGTTACTCAAAAATCAAAATAAGGAAAGTACATGACACAAGAGACCTCAGCACCTCGTCACGAAAAACTAATTATTCTAGGCTCAGGCCCTGCAGGATATTCAGCGGCTGTTTACGCTGCTCGTGCTAACTTAAAGCCAGTTATCATTTCAGGTATGCAAGTCGGCGGTCAGTTAACTACGACTACCGAAGTTGACAACTGGCCAGGTGATGCTCATGGTTTGACCGGTCCTGATTTAATGGTACGTATGAAAGAGCATGCCGAGCGTTTTGGTACTGAGATTATCAATGATCATATTAACTCAGTGACATTGACCGAACGTCCCTTTAAGCTTGAAGGTAATGCTGGCAGCTACACCTGTGATGCGCTAATAATCGCTACCGGTGCTTCAGCTCAGTACTTAGGTCTTGAGTCAGAAAATAAATTTAAAGGTCTAGGCGTGTCTGCTTGTGCCACTTGTGATGGTTTCTTCTATAAGAACCAGAAAGTAGCGGTTATCGGTGGCGGCAACACTGCTGTCGAAGAAGCGTTGTACTTATCAAACATCGCCAAAGAAGTCATCTTAGTACACCGCCGTGACAGCTTACGCTCTGAGAAAATCTTGCAAGACAAGCTGTTTGAAAAAGCCAAAAAAGGCAACGTCACTATCGAATGGAACCATCAAGTTAAAGAAGTGGTCGGTGATGACATGGGGGTTAACGGTATTGTTATCGAATCGACAAAAGATGGTAGCACCAAGCACTTAGATGTCATGGGTATGTTTGTGGCTATCGGTCACAAACCAAATACAGACATGTTCGATGGTCAATTAGATATGAAAGATGGTTATATCGTGGTCAATAGCGGTATCCAAGGCAATGCGACTCAAACCAGTATTGAGGGTGTCTTTGCAGCGGGCGATGTGGCTGACCATGTCTACCGTCAGGCCATTACCTCAGCAGGTACCGGCTGTATGGCCGCACTAGATGCGGAAAAATACTTAGACTCAATCGGTGAGGCCGATGCGAAAGATCATACTTACGCCTCTACTTTAACCGAGGATGATCAGGCTTAAGTCTATTAAGTTCGCTAAGGCTTTGCTACTTATAGGTTTGGCTACTGAGCTTAATTATCAAAGGTGCTAATCAAAAATTGATTGGCACCTTTTTTTATGACGGGATATTTATGAGATAATAAAAGCGAATTGTTGTCGATGCTTAAGCAATTGATATACTGACTATTTGTTTATTTTAATCTAGCACTTAGTTTAACGTCGTACTTAACGCTGTTTTCTAATGCTAACTGCTGACTTATCATGTTATCTTACATGGCTTTATTTACTTTATTAATAAGGGATAAACTTTGTGACCTCAGACAATCAAAGCAACTCAGATATTCCCTCACAAAGTAGGCAAACCGCACAAGCGTCCTCTCCCCTCTTTGACTGCCCCTACTTATTTCCTGAACCCAGTGTGGCAGATCCTGATGGTTTAGGACTGGTGGCTATCGGTGGGGATTTGTCTCCCGAAACCTTATTAGCAGCTTATTCTCAAGGTCTATTTCCTTGGTTTAATGAAGATGAGCCTATTGCGTGGTGGTCTCCTGAACCCCGCTGTATCCTAGACCCTAGCTCCTATGCTGCTAGTAAATCACTCACACGACTCGCCAAGTCTAGTACGTGGCACTGGAGCATTAATAGCGCTTTTGAGGAGGTTATTCACGCTTGTAGCTTACCGCGTAGCTATGCCAAAGACACTTGGATTCACGAGGAGATGATAGAGGCTTATACCGAGCTTCATGAGCTTGGCTACGCCCATAGCTTTGAAGTATGGGAAGACGATACCTTGATTGGGGGCCTATATGGCTTAAAAATAGGACAAATTTATTTTGGCGAATCCATGTTTCATCACAAGAGCAATGCCTCAAAAGTGGCGTTCTGGGCTCTCAATAACTTTTGTCAATTTAGCAACGTCAAACTTATAGACTGCCAGTTGCCCAACCCCCATCTACAGAGTCTAGGTGCCGGTATTATGCCACGCGAACCATTTTTGCAAACTTTATCTAAACTGGTAGTACAAAGCAGTTCCAGTTGGCACGCTCAGGCTCACACTCGCTTTTTGGTGAATCAACTGCCCCATACCACTATGCCTATCCCCTCTACCTCACTGACCCAAGACCGCAAGGATTAAGTTAGATGCATCTTTATGCAGACAATATGGTACACCTGGATAATTTTGAAGTTGAAAATAGCTTTAATCTCTCTCCTCCCAGTCTATGTAGCTATATCCCAGAACAGGTATCGCAGCTGACCTTTATGCTGTTAGACACCAACCAAAGTATTGATACTGAGCTATATACTCAGCTATGTGCCCAAGGCTTCAGACGTAGTGGCACTGCTTTTTATCGACCCAATTGCTCACATTGTTTACAGTGCATCTCGAGTCGTGTGGTGGTAAATAAGTTTGTGCCCTCAAGACGCTATCGCAAAGTAGTTAATCGTAATAGCGGGGTGACGACCAAATTTATAGCAGCATCTGAGGCCGGCCAAGAGCATTATGCTCTGTATCAAAAGTACATCTCTGCTCGTCATGCTGAGGGCGACATGTATCCCCCTAGTCTACATACTTTCGAGCAATTTTTAGTGGACAGTCCAGCAGAGACGCTGTTTATGGAAGTGAGAGAAGCCAATAATAAGCTGATTGCGGTGGCAGTAACTGATAAGCTAAGCGATGGCTTATCAAGCATTTATACCTTTTTCGACCCAGACCCAAGCTATAATTCACGCAGCTTAGGTGTTTTTTGTATATTAAGCCAAATTGAAACTGCCAAACAGTTGGGATTAGAGTATGCCTACTTAGGCTTCTGGATTCCTACGGTGAAAAAGATGAGTTATAAGACCGACTACACTCCGATTGAGTTATTAATCAATAATCGCTGGACCTACTTTGAGCAGACGCCAGACAGCGACGAGGTATTGAGACTACTACAGACCTCCACTGTACAGTTTATCTTGTAGCTTTTTCATAGACAGGGACATCAGTGTAGATAAAAACACAATCTTAGGCCTGCCTTTCATACTGCATGATTAACGCATCACATCGTCGTTCTATGCTGCTGTCTTCAGCAGGGATGGCGTAATACCCTTTACGGGTATGAATGACCTCAAAGCCCATTTTCCGATACAACGCAATCGCTTTGGTGTTATCTGCTCTAACTTCTAATAAAATTCTATCTAATTGCTTATGTGGCATATCCTGAATCAATGCCTGTAGCAAACTGGCAGCCAAACCTCGACGCTGAAAGTCGGGATGCGTACCAATACGTAATACTTCAGCCACTTCAAATACAGTGCTTATAAGACAATAAGCGACCAGTTGCTTATCTTGTTGCTGGGGTTGGTCTGCCTGTACTATCCCCCAACACTGATTAATATCTTGCTGTAAAAGAGCGTCAATCTGCTGTTGGTTCCAACTATCTAACTGCACCTTTCGCTCAATATCAGCCACTTGTTGAAGCAAATGAGGGTCAGCGTTTGTGATAGATATGGGACATAGATTGGTAAGATGAGAATGGGGCATGGGCGAAACTCAAATAAAAACTGTTATCACAGTATATAAAATTAAATAACTAAAAAAAGTATTAAAAAAGCCCTCAATAAAATATTGAGGGCTTTCGATTGCTCAAAAAGCAATTTACTAAAAAGTAGTTTGCTTAAAAAGCAGCTTGCCAGAAACTAATTTACTAACAATTAACTGGCAAGACAAAAATTACAGCTTGCTGGTTAACTCAGGAAGTACGGTAAATAAATCGCCTTCTAAGAAGTAGTCAGCAACGCTAGCAATTGGCGCTTCTGGATCGTTGTTGATAGCAACGATAACTTTAGAATCTTTCATACCTGCTAAATGCTGGATAGCACCTGAAATACCGGCAGCGATATATAAGTTTGGTGCAACGATTTTACCTGTTTGACCTACTTGCATATCGTTAGGTACATAACCGGCGTCAACAGCGGCACGTGATGCACCGATTGCAGCGCCTAGTTTGTCTGCTAGTGGCTCGATATATTTTGTGAAGTTTTCACCATTGGCTAAAGCACGACCACCTGAAACTACGATTTCAGCAGAAGTTAGCTCTGGACGATCAGACTTCGCTAATTCTTCGCTAACAAAGCTTGATTTAGCAGCATCTTGTGAGTTGTCTAACTCTTGGATTTCAGCAGAACCGCCTTCAGCAGCCGCCGCATCAAATGCAGTAGTACGAACTGTAACTAGTACTTTATCTTCAGAAGTTTTAACGGTCGCTAAAGCGTTACCCGCATAGATAGGACGCTCGAAAGTATTGGCGTCGATTACCTGCATAATATCAGTAATCATGCTAACGTCTAAAAGAGCTGCCACACGTGGCATGAAGTTTTTACCGTTAGTCGTCGCTGGTGCAACGATATGGCTGTAATCGCCAGCAAGATCTTTAACTAATAAAGAAACGTTTTCAGCCAATTGATATTCATAAGCAGGGCTATCAACACAAATTACTTTGCTTACGCCTGCTACTTTAGCCGCTTGTTCAGCCACTGGCTTACAACCAGAACCTGCAACCAATACATGGATGTCACTGCCCATTTGAGAAGCAGCAGTTACTGTGCTTAGCGTTGCTTTTTTTAGCTCGGCGTTATCATGTTCTGCATATACTAAAATTGCCATGAGATTATTATCCTTTCAAATAATTATAAAAAATTGTGATTTGGTAACTCTTGATTACCGCCTGTCAGCTTCAAAATATTTCGGTTTGAAAATAGGTTAACTTCAAAACCTATAGAAATAATGACAGGCCGATAACGTAACGAAACTAATCAAATTTATAAGAAGTCAGTTCAACAATTAAATAACTTTGGCTTCATTTCTTAGTTTGTCAATTAGCTCATCCACTGAACCAACTTTAATACCTGCAGAACGCTCAGGTGGTGGAGTTACTTTCACAACTTCTTGCTTAGAAGCCATATCTACACCGAAATCTGCTGGTGTTTTCTCATCAAGTGGCTTTTTCTTAGCTTTCATGATGTTTGGAAGTTTTGCGTAACGTGGTTCGTTTAGACGTAAGTCAGTAGTGATTACTGCAGGTAGTGGTAGTGCTACTGTCTGTAAGCCGCCGTCGATTTCACGCGTTACATTTACTTTATCGCCTTCAACTTTAACTTCTGATGCGAAAGTACCTTGACCGATACCCATTAATGCAGCAAGCATCTGGCCAGTCTGGTTATTATCGTCATCAATTGCTTGTTTACCAAGTAGGATAATGTCTGTGCCTTCTTGCTCAGCAATGCCTTTAAGGATTTTTGCAACTTGTAGAGGGTATGCTTTGTCATCAGTCTGAACCAAAATACCACGGTCAGCACCTAGCGCTAGAGCAGCACGAATTTGTTCTTGAGATTCTTTAGGGCCGATAGAAGCAACAATTACTTCATCAACCACGCCTGCTTCTTTCAGACGTACTGCTTCTTCAACAGCGATTTCACAAAATGGGTTGATAGACATTTTTGTGTTACTAAGATCAACGCCAGAATTATCAGCTTTAACGCGAACTTTTACGTTATAGTCAATCACACGCTTAACAGCGACTAATGCTTTCATACGTTCCTCGTTTATTAATGTTATGAGTTATCAAAATTACGATTCTAAACAAAGTGCTCAGTATATCTTATCTTGCACTTCAAAATTAATTCTTATACATCTTAGCCAATATAGGGACCAATATATATAACAATTTGTTGGATTTAATTAACAGGATTTGTTCAGTCATCTGACTCGTTAATCAACCCAATAGTCTACTAAACCGAAAATAGTTTTTACCAACCATTTTTTAGGCTTTGTTGCAGTATAAATAAACATTTATTATCAGACGACATTATATTGCGTGACCAACCCATGAAGGTCAAGCCATGGACGTGAATAAAGGGTCATAAATTTATTCATTATTTATGATTTTTACCCTAGAAATTTTGAATATCTTCCCTAGCGACCCTTAATTTTTACATTTCTAACAGATGTTTTTAGCTTTGAACACGTTTTGTCGTTTATTAACATTGCTTTGTTTAACCTTGCCGAACTAGATATCCTAAAATTATTTCAGTGTTATTATAAGTTGTGTATCAGTTATACAGCTTCTAAAACTTAAATATAGCGACTAGCTCTAATTTTGGACCAAAAAAAAGACAACCAGTTGGTTGTCTTTTTATAGCATCATCATCTTTATAGATAATTTATGCTTTTTGTAGGACAAAGCCTACAATAAATTATTCAGCTGATTCGATTTGTTCAGCTTGTGGACCTTTTTGGCCTTGGCCTAATACGAAAGTAACTTTTTGACCTTCGGCTAGGGTTTTGAAACCGCTGCCTTGAATAGCACTGTAATGAGCA
>Ga0208302_100141_pt1 | contig 22319 bp, 16 predicted proteins | sample 29_taG_FD_184103 | JGI IMG/M metagenome (GOLD analysis project Ga0208302, IMG submission 184103) | Marine viral communities from Cariaco Basin, Caribbean Sea - 29_WHOI_OMZ (SPAdes) (version 2) | ecosystem: Environmental > Aquatic > Marine > Oceanic | place: Caribbean Sea: Cariaco Basin... | reverse complement strand
AATGGTCGGTATCATATCCACTCAGAGTCTAGAGAGTAAGCGCCGATATATCATCGTCGGTTGTTTTGCTGTGTCAGCGGTAGTCACACCGCCCGATGGGGTGTCAATGCTATTGCTCGCGATTCCAATGTGGCTACTGTTCGAGTTAGGTTTGTTTTTAGCGAAAGTACTCATTAAAGAAGAGCGTAAAACCGTATAACCTTGCAAAGTAGCTAATTTATAAACTAGATATATTGCAAATTAAGTATCTTGCAAAATGACTATTTCGTAAAGTAACTATAAAAATAACCTTATCTTAAACATTTAAGACACTTTTTTTATTTTGGCTGTCCCCTAAACCCTATCAGTACATTCAACTTAGTAATGAGATTTAAATGGAATCCCTAATTAATAATAAAAACAAAACGAATGATAATCTGGCAAATCAGCTTAATCAAGAGTGCTATTGCCGTACTTTAGATCGTAAAGCGCTTAATAACAGCCTGCAAGATCAATTAGTAAACACAAGAGATAATCCACTAGGAGCCAATGAGCTTAATAAGCTGTTTTCAGCGACACCGGTGTTCGTCCCTAAGACAGAGATAGAAGCAATGGTGCGAATCATCGCAGCTATTGAGTCGACTGCTAGACTACCGTCATATCAACAGCAAGTACTGTCGTGGGCACCCAATATCGCGGCTTTCGATCCGGGGCCAATAGGGGCCTTTATGGGTTATGACTTTCACTTAGGGAGCGATGACCCCAAGCTTATTGAGATCAATACCAATGCTGGAGGCGCATTTTTAAACGTAGCACTTGCCCGCGCACAAAAACACTGCTGTCGCCCCTCAGAGCAAAGTGTTGCTACTACTAAAATGCTTGATGGGTTTGAAGAAGCGGTCGCTAATATGTTCATACAAGAATGGCAGCGACAATCGGCAACTAGCATGCCCAATCGCATTGCTATTGTGGATAATGAGCCCAAAAGCCAGTTCATGTATTTGGAGTTTCAGCTGGCCTGCCAACTACTTCAAGCTAAAGGCATTGATACCGTTATACTCGATCCGTCTGAGCTTAACTATGCTGATGGTGTACTGACAGCTCATAGCAAGCCCATTGATATGATCTATAATCGGTTAGTCGATTTCGCCTTTGAAAACCCCAACCACGCCGTGCTTAAAAGTGCCTATTTAGAGGGTGCGGTAGTAGTAACCCCCAATCCGCATGCCCATGCTATATTCGCTAATAAGCGCAACCTGACTTTACTATCCGATACGCAAACTTTGCAGTCGTGGGGACTAGGTGATGATGATGCAGAATATCTAAAAAAGTCAGTACCAACTACCAGAATGGTTACAAAAGAGGATGCAGCAGAATTATGGCGTACTCGGAGACAATTGTTTTTTAAGCCAGTAGCTGGTTATGGTAGTAAGGGCGTTTACCGTGGCAGCAAGATTACCCGCCGCGTATTCGAGACTATTTTAGATGAAAGCTATATTGCGCAGACCTTTATCCCTGCTACAGAGCGATCAATAAAGATTGATGATGTGGTGACGACTAGAAAGGTAGATATACGTCTTTATACCTATGCAGGACAGCTGCTATTAACTGCTGGGCGTATCTATCAAGGCCAAGCGACTAACTTTCGCACACCAGGGGGTGGCTTTGCGCCTGTTTTTCAAGTCTGAACATAGCATGAACATGTAGCTTTGGCTTCTTAAGTAACGTTTACTAGTTTAATTATTCTGCATACCAACTTATCAATAAAACATCATGCTGAATTGGAAAGATGATGATCCAAACCGTTATCCACTACTTCCTGCATTTTGGCATGCCGTTGATTATTGCCTATACTTTTTTTCGTGATGATTACAAACGAGTATATTTGATTCTTTTAGCAACCATGCTGGTAGATTTAGATCACTTGCTAGCAACACCTGTTTTCTTACCTGATCGCTGTAGTATTAATTTTCATCCATTACATACTTACTATGCAATGGCAGTTTATGCGGCTATGCTATTTCTACCAAAGCCCTATAGAATAATTGGTCTAGGATTGTTACTACATATGCTGACTGATTCAAATGACTGCGTAATGACCTATCTGAATAGACTCTAGTGCTTATGCGTAGTCGTTAGCTATAGTGAAAAAATTATACAGGATTAGTTAAAATAAATAGGGTAATCTTCCTTTAATGTCGTTCCTTCCTCAAAAAGGATAAAAAGTGATTCTGGCAATTATAATGGCAGCGATTCTAATCGCTGTCTGCACAGCAATACATTATGGCGTATTAAAATTCTCGTCACAATTTGTGACGCCGTCGCGCCATCCGGGACACTGCCTTGGGGTCGCAGTTGCCTCAATCGTGCTGGCTCATATCCTTGAGGCACTGCTTTATGCGACTGGCTTTTGGGTTGCTGTGCATAACTTTCAGGTTGGTGACCTCGTCTCGTCCTCATCCAACGGCAGTGCCTCCCTTACCTTTATGGACTACTTTTACTTCTCGCTAGTTAACTACACAACGCTTGGGCGAGGTGACCTCATGCCTAACGGACATCTTCAATTTATGACCGCGATGGAGGCCTTCCATGGTTTCCTACTGATTACAATGTCCGGAACCTTTGTGCTGCAGATCATGAATGGTAAAAAACCCCTTGCAAATTAGCTAAAGACTATTTAGCTAAAGACTATCTCGACTATGTGTAGCATAGGGCTGCATAAACCTATGTCAGGATACTAACGTTATTCTGGCATAAGAAAAATAGTTCAAGTTGTTATAAGGAATAAAGCTATGAATCCAAACAATAATAACTACCATCAGGACATTCATCAGTCTGATACTTCTAATAAAACATTAAATACTAATGACAACTGGATTGAGAAAATATGGGCGTGGGCAGATGAGTTTGAGCTCAAGCATTCTGAAATTCCTCGTAATAAAGAATCACTGTTAGCCCTAAAAAAGCTAGAGATCTTAGAGCCTGAACATGATGAGCAACACTCAAAAGACGTCTATAGAATAGCCTATCTACCCGATGAGCTTACCAACCTTACAAATCTAGTAGATATAACTATCAGTGGCATATGTTCAAGTCATTTACTGCCCAATATCGGTAAGCTCACTAATCTAACCAAACTGTCTATTAGTCACTCTAAACTTGTCGCATTACCTGAGAGCATCGGGCAACTGAGTTATCTTACTGAACTCTTTATTGATCAAAGTGAACTCGAAGCGCTACCTGATAGTATTGGACAACTTCATAACCTTACTAAGATGTTCATTGGTCGCTGTCAGATTCAATGTTTACCTGACAGCATTGGACAGCTTACTAAGCTTACGGTACTTGATATAGTTCACTGTGAGATTGAAGAACTGCCTGACAGCATAGGGCAGCTTATTAACCTCGCTAAGCTTTTTATTAGTTATTGCCCGCTCAAGCACTTGCCTGACAGCATAGGGCAACTCAAAAATTTAAATGACCTTGATCTTATTAACTGTGATCTCAAAGACCTACCTAGTAGTATTGGACAGCTTACCAACCTCAACAAGCTTTATATTAATCGTTGTCGTATTAAAGAGTTGCCCGCCAGCGTTGGACAACTGAGCAGTCTTACAGAGCTTTTTATTACTCATTGTGAGCTTGAAGAGCTACCTGATAGCATAGGCCAGCTTTTGAGCTTAACTCACCTTGACCTGCTTCACCTTGAACTAACGGAGCTACCCGATAGCTTTGGACACCTCATTAACCTTGCTGAGCTTAATATTATCAACTGTAAACTTAAAGTATTGCCTGATAGCATCGGACAGCTCGTTAACTTAACTAAGCTCAATTTTAATCACTCTAAGCTTGAAGTCCTACCTGATAGCATAGGGCAGCTTATTAGCTTAACTGAGCTTTTTATTAGTCATGGCAAGTTTGACAAGCTACCTGATAGCGTAGGTCAACTTACTAATCTAGAGAAGCTTTATATTAACCATTGTAGCCTCAAAGAGCTGCCTGAAATCATAGGGCAACTTAAGAGTCTGACTGAGTTTTTTATCAGTTATTGTAAATTGGGCAAGCTACCTAATAGTATTGGTGAGCTTAATAATCTTGTTAAGCTTGAGCTTGTTTATTGTAATCTTAGAAACCTGCCAGATAGTTTTACACAGCTGAATAGTTTGAGATGTATCAATCTTACTGGTAATCCTCTTGATAGGCTTTCTCCGAGGGTGAAATGTTATTTACGTTCTATTGATACAGTCTACGGTTGGGATAAACAATCATACTCTTAGCGGTTGTGCGATATTCACATCATACTCTTAGCAAACTTCAAACATCAAGTTACGAGACAATGCCACAATAGCATTGACTCGCCTTCTACAAAACCACATTCATGTTGCGGTTCAATTGCTATCCACCTTTCAACAGGTAGACGATCCTTATGTGCTTGAGCGTGTTTTAGCTTCAGTGTATGGTGCAATATTATCGTCACAGAGCCATGAAGCAATAAATGAGATATCCAGTTTTATCCTTAGCAATATTTTCGCTAAAGAAGAGGTGTATCCTAATGTTCTTGTAAGAGACTTTGCTCGAAATATCATTGAATATGCTAATAGTCATAATTTAGTAGGTTTTAGCGAAAGTGAGCTGACGTTAGCTAGACCATCATATAAAAGTGTGTTTCCTAAAACTATTCCTAGTAATGAAGACATTGACAATGAGTACGCGAATGATTATGAAGATAAAACCATTCCTAAATATCGTTTTGCTCAAGATAGAATTATAGACTCAATGACGACAGAGTATGGTAGAGGTACAGGTTGGTACGGTGATTTTGGGCGTTACGTTTTTCAGTCTAATTTTAGTAACTGGAGTAATATAAATATTGATAAGCTTAGTAATTATGCCATAGAAATAATTTTTGATAAATTTGGCTATAATTCAGAAAAACACGGCGAGTTTGACAACAATATCCCATATACAGGTCGTAGTGAAAATAGTGTAGAACGAATTGGTAAAAAATATCAGTGGATGGCAATGTATGAAGTAGTAGCTAGAGTAGCAGATAACTTTAAAATGACAGATCCATCAACACGTTGGAAAGATGATAAGAAATACATATGGTACAACGGTTCTGTAGAGCCTTCTTTTAGAGATATAGACCCTACATTTATTCCCCCTGATTCAACAGATATTCGTCTAATAACTTCTCCCAATTACAATGGTTGGAGCGATGATTTCGAAGAATGGGTAGTTTCAAAAGATAATTTAGTTGATTCAAAAGAAGTCATTTTAAACGACTTCCAAAATGAAGAATGGTTGTCTTTACATAGGCATATTGACTTTAAGCCTAATAAAAAGTTGGGTGATGGTAATTATTCTGGCTCATATCAAAGTATGTGGTATATGGTCAAAGCATACCTAGTAAAAAATGAAGATTTTGATCTGATCGTAACAAATATAAAAAATAAAAACTTTATGGGTCGATGGATGCCTGAGCCTGTAGAGAGGCATAACGATATATTTAACTTAGAGTATTACTGGTCGCCTCTACTTGAAGTCTATGAAAATGAATATTACGGTAATTCTGGGTGGCAAAACATATATGAACGCCGAGCTGGTTCAGATGAAGATAGTTTAGGTGAAGTTTACGTTTGTTCAGAAAGTCATATTTCAGAAGGGATAAAAAATCGTGATTTAGGCTATAACATCAGTGCACCTGCTAGATTATTATTCGAAACTTTGAGTCTAAAAAATGATAAGTTCTCTGGTTCATGGGTTGATAAGCATGATGAATTAGTGATGTTCGACGCTTCTTTTTATGGTAATGAATCTGGTAACAACCTAATGGTGAAAAAGGACGCATTAGAAGAGCTGCAAAAAAGCACTGGATGTAGAGTGATCTGGACAATACTTTCAGAGAAGATTGCGATGTACGGAGGTACCAAATCAACTGAAAAAAGGTTAAATATTTCGGGTGTATATTACCTAGAGGATGGTGAGTTGGTCGGTGAGGATTTTTTCTTTACAACTTGATTTTTATAAGTTATTTACAATTAATTAAACGTTACTGTAGTTAGTGTGGCTCTCTGACTTGAAATAAAAAAGCTACTTAAATGTAAGTAGCTTTTTTATATGCCTATTTCTAACCTTAAAATAAGTTTATGAAATATGAGTTTATTCATGAAAGAGCTAAAGAGTAACTATTGTCACTAATCAAAAATTAGATGTACATTTTTTCTCACATTTATCCAGATAAGCATCCAAATTCTTACGCCGATATACAATGTGGCCACCAGTTTTACTGTACGTTATTGCATCAGACTTATGACAGCGCATATACTGCAGAGTGTTCACGGATTTGTTTAGATAGGCCGCTGCGTACTCAGGCGAAAATGGAGTGTCAGCAGATGCATTCGCTACAGTTTCTTTCATTAATGTGAGCTCATCATGTGTGTAATCAGCCCATTTCTTTTTCTTAATATACATAGTTAAATCTTCATCTTTGTTAATGTCATTCAACAATACAATGATTAGAATTAAATAAATATAAATAGCAATGAAAAAAAACTACTATAAAGTGTGGATATAAGCAAAAACTCTAATTTTTGCTTATGTTTACTTTTAAACTTACATATCAGTTACAATTTCTAAAAATAAAAAATTGCTACGGGGAGAGTAGATCAGTATGAGTAACTTCAGTAGTTTTAGAGGCTAAGTATTTTGAGACATAACTACGATAAGGAAATAAATTAGCAAAGATATTATCAATCGTAGCGAAATCTCAAATAATTGATCTTTTAAGCTAAATAGCAATTATGAAGAATATGGAGTAGGCTTATCGAGCCACTTTTCCAATGCTTGTTTAATATATTCGCTTGGAAGTCTTTCTTGTTCTAATCTCTTAAAGCCATATATTCCTCGGCGCAATTCTGTAAATAATGTTAACTCGTCATGAGTTAAGTGTGTTGGCTCATGATTTATAGAGTCCGGCTCATCTACCATACGATTGATAAACTGTTTTATCGTTTGGTCGTCCATCATGATAGCGGTCAACTTTGGACAGTATTCTCTGGCGCGGCTTAATATCATTAAACCTTCAGAGTCAATATCGCCCCAGTACGCTACTGTCTTTTTCTGTAACCAGCCAGCATTCATCCAATTAATATTTTTACCACCCCCTGCAACTGCAATCGTGTTTTCTGTTTCTGGGAGTGCTAAGCAAGATTGCTCATTTTCTACGACTAAAATATGTTTAGCAGGCAGCGCTTGGCTATGTAGAACATGTATCGGTAATCTTAAAATAGGCAAGCCAGATAAAGCATATCTTGTATCAGGGCACAAAGGTCGTACCATTAACCAGCCTTTAGGCTTATCCAAGCATCCGAGCCAATAAGCTAAGCCTTGTTCTTTGATTTGCCCAGGATAAAAAGCTTCCAATAAGGTCTCGATAAGCTTGTGATAGGTTTCTATAAACTTGGTATCAACGTAACATACTGGCAAAGCGCGCAAGTATAGCCCGGCACCCATTCCTTTTTTTAATTGCGGTATAAGCGCGACCAGTAACTTTAGATCATCAGCACTCAAGTTATCAACAACTTCTAACATATCAATGAGAGCAAAAAATAAATTCTCATGCCAGCTATCTGCAATCTTATTTGTACTGTTAGCAGATGACATTGTCATGCCTTTAGCGATTTCGGTATGAAGGTAGCTTAGTTTTTTTTGCCAGTCTTTAAGCTGCTGGCGTGCCGATGCGCCTAATATTTCAGACAGTGCTTGAATATTAGGAATAGTTAAAGTGATAGGAAGGGTCTGTTCAGAAAAATGTCGAAAGCTATTATGCTGCCATTGCACCATATCAGCGAAAGCAAAATTACGCCACGCTTGCACAAATTCGTGGAAATGCAGTGTATGGTTGAGTAATTCATTACCTGTTTTGGGAGGCTTTAGGCTTATGACAATAGGGAAGGCTCTTTCATTTTTTAAACGGGCTTTAAGGCGTGGTAGATTGTCCCACTCTCGCTTTTTTAGTTGTGTGATGACTGCTGCAGGCATCAAACCCCAATTTGGTGTTTCTGTAGTTATCATCTCTTTAGTCATGAAGCTCAATACCTAATTCTGCAATTTCTTGGTTGTCTTGGGAGAACTGTTCAAGCTTATTCTTTGCCAGGATGTTATCCACTTCTTTCCAAGTAACTTCGCATAATCGGCTTTCATGATGTTCTTGGTTACGCTCAGCAATCAGTAAGCTTCTGGCAGATTCACGTGCCAAATTTAGGTTCTTAAATGGGGTGATTAAGTTGACATGAATGTTTAGCTTTTTGAATACTTTTAGTACGCGGCGACTAACTTGTTCGGCAGTATTTGAAAAAGCTTCGTCCAGAAACACAGTACTATATATTGGCATATCACAGCCATCGGGCGTTAACACATAAGCGAGGCTTGCTGCAACAATCATACCCGCAAAAGATTCTTTTTCGCCGCCCGATTTGCCACTTGATGAGCTGAGCACGTCCAAGACCTCTTGTGTATCGTTATCAATTTCTTCAGCAAAAAATGCCAGCTGATAGCGAGGGTCTAATAAACGTAAACTTTCAAGGGTAGTACTCGAAGTGGAGCTAGTAGCTTTATCCAATATGTCGATGACCTCTTTAAGTAGGTAAAACCTTCTTGTATGGTTATCGTCGTTCACCGCAGAGAGGGCCTGATTGAGTTTTTGGTTAAAGGTTTGTACATGCAAGAAGTTTTCACGTTTTAAACTGAGCTTAAGATGAGAGTCTTGCCTAAACTCAGTTTTCTTTAATACCTCATTGATATGTCCAATACGCCGACGAATATCGTCATGCACCATAGATAAGTGATTACTTAGACGTGCCAGCGATTGAGTGGCATGTTTGTTTAAGCGTTTTTTAAATTCATCCAGTAACTCAGGTAATCCCTCATTGCTTAATTGGTTCAAATGGGCGATATAGTCATCCATACCATTCAGCCCTGTTTCCCATTCAACCGTATAAGCCTGCCATTGTGGTTTTGATTTATAGCTACTCATAATGCCGATAGCTGTATGAGTATATTTGTTGAGCCTACTTTGGTTTTCGTTTATTTTTTCTTCAAGCTGTTTGGTTATTTGCGTTTGATAGCTAGAATTGTCAAGCTCGATATTACCAACCAACGCCTTTAGCTGCTGTTTTACCTGCTCATCTAACTCTACTTCAGCTAATCTCTTAGATCTATCAAGCTCCTTTTGCACAGATGATAACTCTTGCTCTTTTGCACCGTTTTGACGCACCTTCTCTTTTTTATCTTGAGCGACTTTAGATAAAGCTTCTTCAGCATTATCAAAGCGTACTTTAGCTTGTTTTAAATCGCCTTGGGCGTTTTCAATAGCGCTTAGCTCATGTTCCTCATGCTCCAGTCTTTGTTGCCAATACGGTACATTGATTTGTGACCATTCAAATTCCTCTAACTTCTTCCATGAGGATATTTGCTCACTGACACTACGCATGGCTGCGCGTGCATCTTTCCAGTGTTTACTATCTTCTTGCAGCTTTGTTTTGAGCTGCTCTATTTCTACTTGCAGCAATGCGAGCTTGTTTTTGTTGCTAAAGCCCAGTTGCCAATGACGCCTATCATTAATACTCTGCAAGTCTTTTTTATCAAAGCGGCCTTTTTCTTTATGAATTAATCCTTGCCGAGTCATTGAAAAAGCAGTGCGGTCGAGCTGTTCGGTGTTAGCCACACACAGCAAATCATAACGAGATAAAAATGTTTTGAGCCAGTCACGATAAGAGTGAGTACGCCATTTTAGCTTACATAAAAAACCGTCAGCTTTAAATGCAGTATGGCTCTTAGCTTGTTGATTATCCAATACTACTTGTACACGGACATGTAATCCTGTGTGCTGGCTATTAAGCCATTTAGTAACAAGCGAGTAATACTCTTTTGGTACAAGTAATGTGGTTTTTAATCCTCCAAGTGCTCGCTCGATAGCGCCTTGCCAATCTTGTTCATCTTCTTCTATATCGACCAATTCACCGATATACATGAGTGTATTAGGATCAATGCCTAAACTACGGGAAATTGCGTCTTTTAGTTGGTTAAACTTCGGTGGAATATTTGAGTTAGGTTGGCTTTTAAGTGCTTCAATCTCATTTGATAGCTCTCGATGGTGTTCCTCAGTTTCATTTAAAGCAATGGCGCAGTCACCAAATTCACGTTCACGGTCTGCTTCTTGCTCAGCGAGATGCTCTTGAATATTATTGGCTTGAGTAATATTGCTGTGAAAAGTCTGCTCATCTAAAGTGGTTTTAATACTTAGGTTACGGCATAGTATTTGGTAACGAGAGGCGTTCGCATTGGTGCGGTTAAGGGTATCTTTAGTAGCTTGGATGTCTTTTTTTAGGCTATCAATGCGATTGCCGCCGAGGTTCATATATTCATCACGGCAGCGGTTTACTGTTTCAGTAGCATCACGCTCTTGTTGTTCGATTTGCGCAAGATCGCGCTCTAATTGCTCTAGCTGTTGTGACAACTGCTGTTGCTTTTGCTGATATAGTTTGGCGTAGCACTGAGCAAAATAGATCGGCAGCGCTTGTTTTTGCTTAGAAGTGTCATTAATAACTAATTGTGTTTTTACGATATCATCAGCAAGCTTTGGTAAGCGTTCAAGGTGGGTAACTTGCTCTTTGGCATCTTGCAGGCGAGTATGAATGGCAACCAAGTCACCGAATTCTTTCACAATCTCTTTGGCGTCATCACGAACGCCACTTGGCTCAAGTACCAGCGTACGAATCAGCTCAGTTAAGTCATCAATCTTTTTTAGACCCAGCGCTCGCGAGAGAAGGGCCGGCGCGTTTGGGTTGTCCATATAGAGCATGCGTCGGTACAGCTCTTGATAGTCGCCAAAATTATCATCACAGCAAGTTACTTCTGGCTGCATGCTTAACCATTGTTTTAATTTACGGACATTGCCTTGAGCAAACTGATCTAAGACCTCTGACAGTGGCAACTGTTTTTGAGCGACGACATACAGTCTTTTCACATCACTTAACGAGTTACTAGCGACAGTCGTCCAAAATAGTGCCAATAAAGTCATTTTTTGACCATCGTCACTGAGATATTCAGCAGATAGTCCTGTAATAACACCTTTATCGCGCTTACTTTTTACCTTAGTGTTGATACCATCGTGCGCTGAGCCAAAACTGCCACGCATGTAGCTGATTAGTGAGCGGTCACTTTTGTCATTTTGTGCTGCTGCGACATTAAAAGTCGCTCTACCAGCAGGCATGAGCAGTGCCATTAATCCATCAATTAAGGTGGACTTTCCTGAGCCATTATCTCCTGTGATGAGGGTTCCTTCCACGTCGATATTTGCCGTATGTAACCCATGGAATGACCCCCAATTAAATACAGACAGTTTGGCTAAGCGTATTTGGCTAAGTGGCGTGATGTTCAGAGTCGCGTCATTTGATGATTGTTGCATTATATTCATCCTCATTCGCCAAATAAATCGGACTGATTATCTATAGATTGATTATTGGAAGTTTTTTCGGATTTTACTTTGTTTGTAGATTGATTGTTTAAGGAGTCATCTTGAGAATATTTTTTATCTTCGAAATCGTCATTTTCAAAAGTAGGTGACTCTAATTCTGTATTTGTTGTACCTTGTGCCAAGCGCAGATATTCATCGAGCATACTCTCTAAAAAATCAGCACTGACCACATAACGAATCAAAGGCGTTATCTCGTAACGATCATCAGTGCCGCGAATGCTACTTAATAAATGGCGACGGCTAAGCTCTTTGAGTCGCGCGCTCAATTTTTTAAGATCTCGGCTGGTATGATCAGTTAATGGTAAAAAAGGGATGAGTAGCGATGACAGGCGTTCAATGTCGATGATGATTTTTTGTTCGCCACTGGTTTCGCGCTCTTGATAATATTTTCGCAACATTAACAATATCAAGGTGTCATATAAGGTTAGTGTGCGTTTGCTAATCAGCGAATGAGTGTGATCATCAGTACTATCTATAAGCTCATCTGCTAACAGGTCTTTAGGGCCGCTTGTACTTGCTGAATCAAAGCTATCTTGGCTGCTACCTGAAGTCTCACTATCAGAACGAGCAATAAAAGCAATACCTTGCCGCTCATCTAAAACTAAGGTTAAGTAGACCTCAGACAAATGGCGCTGAATCATCGACTGATATCGGCATAATGAATGATATAAATTAGGTTTTTGCGCATGAAAAATAACCCCATGGCGCATAATATGTACTAAGACGCGACTGGCATCGCCAGGCATAGGGTCTAGCATAGTATTTTTAATCGCAGACTCATCGTTAACACTTCCGCCATCAGGACTAATATTTTCGTTTTCATTCGTTGATGTAGATTCCTTATCATGATTACTACTAACGGCAGTGTCACTGTTGGTACCAATGACCATGTCAAAAAAATGATTGGATACACTCATTCTAATCCTCTATATTCAGTATGTCGTCATTAGTATTTTATAACTAGCCTTATTAAAAGGTATGGTTACAGCGATAAATCTTCAATATTTTCAGGGAATAAAGAAGGCGTTAGTAGCATTGTTGGTATGCTGGCACGTAACATATTGCCTTGATTGTCATTAATGATAACTTCCTCCACTGATGCAAGCTCAGTAGCTTTTACGGCGCGGGCAATACGAATATAAGCAACCAATTCTTCAAGCCCTTCACTAATGGGTAGTTGATGAATAAGCTGAGAAATGGTTTGCGGACTGTTCTGCATGAGCATAGACTTTACTTTTATGGCCACTTCTTGCACTTTAACTGAGTTTAGACTCGCAAGCATCTTGACGCTTGGCTCACGGCTATTAATATGAGGTGTTGTGAGGCCCATTTGTAGCCGCTCATCGGGTTGTTTTAGTCTGATTGAGTCTGGAGATGACAACTCAATCTTACCCACAGACAATGACAATGAGGTGTTTGATTTTAAGTTGCACTCTTCATTACGTAAGGTTACCGCCAACTGCTCAAGCTTGTTGATGAGTTTGCCTACGGTACGGTTTTCGCTCATTGCGCCGCTTTCAATATAGGCTCTTAATTCTTGTTCGGTACGTCTGCGAATGCGAAGTACTCTTTCGCTCTCACGGCTCAGCTCTGCTATCAAATCCGCTAAAAACTGACGTTGATGTAAGCTTAAATGCTTTGCTGCAGGTGTTTGTAAGACATACTGCAATTGCTCACGAAACTCTGTGACACGGTTGTAATCACATAATAGTTGAAAAAACCCTTCAAAAGCACTGCCAGCTTCGGTCTCTGATAACACATTTTCTTGTTTCATAACTTCATTTAGCAGATTGCCTCTTGAAGTAGCGTCGTCGATCATCTGTATGCGAACGTCTTTATCAAGCTTACGTATTTGTTCTTCTAATAACCTAAAATCACCGGTGAGTTGTGACGCAAGCTGGTATATTTCACGGATATATTCACGCTGTTCATTGTCGCTCAACGTATGTACCACACCTGCCTGCAAATCGTCTATTTGACGCTGAATGGCTGCTTTTTTTTCTTCAAGTAACTTAACTCGGCTATCAGTATCTTCATTGGTAACGACCACAAAATCTCGAACAGCTTCTTGTACGATACGCAAGTGTGAGGCACTGACACCAATACTACGTTCTTCTAGCCCATGACAAAAGCGTATCACCATTTCTGTTGCATCAGTTTTGGTCAATAGATCATCAAGTTCACGAAGCCAGCCCTGAGCTATCCATTGATTAAGGTAAGTAGTAGCGTTGGTTTGGGTTTCCCAAATACCAAGATTACGACTGTGTTCAATTTGCGCCTCTAATAGTAATTTAGCTCGGTTATAGGGCACTTCGCTACGTTCACTGAATAGATCAGAGATAAACGCCATTATGTGCGGTGCATTGTCTGCTCGCATCAATCGCCATCCTGCATGCTCTTGATATAAGCGCCGATACTTAGCAGATAGGCCTTGAAAACTCACAATAGACTCCTTATCGGATAGAGGAAATTAACCCCAAATTTATTTAATATGGCAAATATGCTTGTCAGTCTATTTTTATTATTATCAAACCCCGACTTTTACAAAGCTACCTGGCAAATCTCATTATTATCAATTTGTAGTGGAGGCATTGTGAATACTGACTTAGAGGTTTTATCAGTATAGTGTGTTCATATTTTGGTTGATAATCTATATCTATAAATGCTATCTGTAGACCCTTAATATTGTAGGTAATGGCATCTAGTAATAATTAACTCATAGATATACATTAATTCTGTAGAAGTTATTATTTCAACACTATCTTGCCAGCCGCACCATCCATTCGATAGTCTTTGATGTCCCCGGCGATAACCAGGTTAATCGCTTTCTCAATCTCATCAAGCGGAACGTTAAACCACTCTGTCGCCTTGTAAAGATTATTATCTGCTGCTTTTGAAGATACCTTGACTCTTTGATCATAGAAGAAGGCATGCAAGACACTTTCCACACTACGAGCATTGGCATCATAGACTTGCCATTCAGCTATGATATCTACGGGCTGTTGCAAGAAAGCAGTATCCCTAATCGAGTGTTTAGTACGCGCTTCTCCTGTAAGGGTTGAGAAGCCAATTTTGTGCAGATGTTTATAGTGCGCTAAATCACTTGGGGTCTCAGTCAGCTTAGCAACATAAATGACACCGGTAAGTTGTCGCTCGTCCCCAAAGTTTTTGGCCAGTTCATCGTCCATCCAGTCGGGATCAGTAATTAACAGCTGATAGCTGTTTTCGTATTTATACTGCGCGGTAGCCAATGAGTGAGTGAGCATATTGGACTCTGTACCATTAGAAAATATTAAGCGTAATCTCTCTTGGCTACGGGTGTTTTTTCTGGCCTCTGCTTTATAAATATTAGCCACATAGCAAAGCATGCCATTTAAAACAAAGACGCTGCCAATATTGATATCTTTCACTGATGAAAAGTTGGTTTTAGTAAAAGCACCCGTTTGAATGGCTTTAGATATACGCTCAAACGTCGCTTCAAATTTATAAAAGTCCTTACATTTGAACCGGCTGGCTATATCTTCGTCGTTATATTGATCATAGCTGGCACGTGTATTAGCCTTATGATCACTGATTAGGATTTCAGAATGAATGTTGTCAAAAATCCCTAGATCATCACTGTTAAAAATATCATCTAGACTATTAATCACAGGAGGCTCGCTAACAGCCTCAACTAACGGCTCAGCTTTTTCAGTGCCAGCGCTATTTGCCTTTTCAGACTCATTATTCTTATGACTTATACTTTTGTCTGAGAGTGTGGGTTTGTCGTCAGATAGGGTAGAATTTGTACTTTGAGCAGTTAATAAACCATGCCTATCTAAAGCTAGCAGTTCTCGCGAGTCTGCGTGGTTAGTTTGTATGGTCGCTAACAGGCGAGCTTGTATCTTTTCATTAATATCGTTGGCACTGCTACTAGGCACGTGTCCCTGTTGATCGATAAAAAAGTTGATAGTGTCAAACTGCTGCGCTAAAACACTATTAGTATCTGCGCTTTTGGTGACAGGCTTTATATCATCAAGTAGACCAGTACTGTCATTGATAAAAATATCGTCTAGCGTTTTGTACTCACGACTTTGATAGATCTCATCGAGTTTAATCATGACTATTGGCGTCTCGTTTTGCTTTTTGGTTTCTGACATAAGTGATCACCTCAGCCATACGCCGCTCGATAGCGTCCTCTGAGTTTTTATTAGGTTGACGATTTTTATCTTTCATAAATGCAACGATCTTTGGCCACATCAAGACTGCTTCTTCCTCAGTGACGCTCGAGCGGCTGGCATGGACGACGTCATTGATGGTTTGCAGTACTTCTTTATCGACGGTTCTAGAGAGAACTTCATACGCATCATGAAAGGGGTTGACGGAGCGCACAAGATCGATAGGAAGGTTGTTTACATTGACAAACTTACTGCCGACTTTGACAAAACCGTTGCTAGGGTTCGAGTCGCTATTACTACTTGATTTGGTGCTAGGGTTGTAAATTTTTGCGCCAGCTGGCAGGTGGCGCTCTTTAATAATGTCACTTTCATCGAGCTGGTTTTTGCGCTCTGTACTCAGTGTATTAATATCGACATACTCATGACCTTGCTTGATAAAAAAACGCTCATTTTCGATGACCGCATCTTCAGGAATATCCTTACCTTCAACCACGCCGCCTTGGCGGTTGATGGCCATATACTGCATGACACCCTCTTGTACTTGCCGTACCTCATCAGTGTCTAGCGCTGGATACTTACTACGAATAATACTAGGGATGACGGAGTCTGACACCGCTTCAGTCTCGACGTTATTGGTTTCGGCGGCAATATACTTTTTGACCGTCTCAGTGTTCTGAGTGAGCTGGGCCAATATCTCATCACGGTCTTGGTTTAGTATATCCATGACTCGATCAGACGGAGGGTTGACGCTGTCGTCAATGATAACCGTACCTGTCGGCAAGTCTTGCGTCCCTAATAACCCCAGTTCGGGATAAGCCACATTGTAACTCATTGATACTATTTACAATGTTGCTACCTGTCCCTGCTGAGGCATATTTTTGATGGTGGGTTTATAGGGAAACCAGCAATAAGCAATTAAACCTGACAGCAAGTTTGTGATAAACCCCGTGACACTACGATGGCGTGAGTGTTCGATTTGGCACAAGTTTTTAAGCTCTCCAAACACCGTTTCAACCAAAGAGCGATGATTGAGTAGTGCCTCATCTATCGGCTTGAGTACTTGCGGTTTCATATTACGCCGAAGTTTCGTTATCAACGTGGTATCACTGTGTTTTGTGAGCCACTCGTTTAGGGCTTTACTGATATAGCCTCTATCCCCAAACACCTTGCCAAACACAGGCGTTGCCATATCCTTAACAGGCGCTCTATCATCGGTATTACCCTCAGTGACTTTGACGGAGACCAGCTCACCTTTATGATTGATAATGGCGTGTAGCTTAAAGCCGTAAAACCAACCCATGCTACTTTTGCCTCGGGTTGCAAGTCCCTTAAAGACTTTATGACGGTAGATACGCTTGTTATGACAAACTGCTATCTTGGTTGAATCAATATAGCTGATACCCGTACAGTCGCCCATCATGCTTTGCAAGTAGCTGCACAGTGGCATGATACTGCGCGGCACAAGCTCTATAAATCGCGAGTAGCTCGGCAGATTTGGAAACTCCTGTTTCATCATGCTAAGCATGTGATGGTAGTAAAACGCCTTAAACTGTCGATAACGCAGTTGATGAAACAGTACCAAGATGGTCATAATCTCTGCTACACTTATCTGGCATGCTCTTAGCCGTTGACGGCCCGTTGCGATTAAATGAGCGTCAAACTCAGGTTTGAATTGCTGATAAAAGTCGTCAATATGGCAGTATAGTTCGGTTAGGTTGTCCATGTAAGAAGTCCTTGTTGTGAAGTTTGTCTTGGTAAACTCACTTTAGCAACTTCGGACTTCTTTTTTTATCTTTTTTTTGAGCGCTTATCCCGAACTGGGGTTAATAGGTCTATCTCACTGCGGCGTTTAAAGTTGACGTTAGGTTTGAGCACTTGTTCCATCAGTAGCGATAGGGTAATGGCTTTTAATAAGTCATTAACAGAGCTTGTCACAGTCGACTTATCGGCTTCTGGCTCAGCGATTAGGTTGGTAAATTGAGCATGGTGTTTACCTTGGCTATCTCGTGTCGAGCGTCCAATGATCTGCACCACCTCGGTCAGTGAGCCGCGATAGCCAATCGTTAATACATGCTCACAATACTCCCAGTCAAAGCCTTCTTTTGCCATACCAAGAGCGACGATAATATCCATCTGATCACGAGAGGTAATATCTGCTAAGTAAGCCTGTGTGTTGACCCGTATGGCGTCATCAGTGACTAAGTCTGCGAGTAGTAAGCGTCTGCCATCATGCGTACGTATGGTGATAACGCCAGTATTCTCGTCACGAGATTCACTTTCACCGATAATATCTATGATACGGCCAACAGTTTCATACTTGTCTGTCTCAGCAGTTAAGCTATTGACGTTCGGGATATGAATAATGGTCTTTTTACTGGTGTCCAAGCATTCATCTAAGGCATCAAAGAAGGACTTTTTATAAAAGTGATAGCCAAGTCCCAATGACTTTAAGTGTTCATAACCGTTTAGCTGTTCATAGTAGGTATAAGTCACCTTATCAAACTTTTCTTCATCGCTATCTGACAAGATAGGTACGGAGTCGCCACGAAAATAGGAGCCCGTCATTGCCACAATATGCGCGCTAGTCCGCGTCATAATGCCATCTAGTATGGCACCCAAGCGATTAGAGTCATCCGCTGACACGTGATGGAACTCATCAATACCGATCAGCACATCGTTAAATAGCTCAATACTGCCGCCATCTTCAATCACTTTGTCAAACCCATATCGAAAGCTATGATGGGTGCAGACTAATACTTGGGGTAGGGCGCTGTCATCTACATCTTGGGTAATAAACTCTGAGAATATCGCAGTCTTGCGCGTATCACTTTGGGCGAGACTTAAGCATAAGTTATAACGATCGGCCACTTCCCAATCAGCAAAAAAACCATAGTCGCTTAAAGGCGTTGATTTAAAGGATTTACCGATACTCATCTCTGGCACGGCAATAATGACCTTTTTGATACCTTGATTGATCAGCTTGTCGAGTGCCAAAAACATCATGGCACGTGACTTACCAGAGGCTGGCGGCGATTTGATGAGCAAATACTGGCTATTACGTTTCTCGAACGCACGTGCCTGCATTTCACGCATGCCAAGCGCGTTGTTCTTTTTGCTTTGACCCGTGCGGGCATAATTTTGGTTTAAAATATTGACCGTTTGAGACATGGTTTACTCTACTTACTATATGCAAAAAGCTTAATTTTGGGTTTTACTGCTATGGTTTATAAGCTAAAAGCTACTTAACTTTCTTTTGGGTTTTCTTTTTACCCTTACTCTGCTTTTCAGCTTCGATTAGCTGCTCATAACGTGCCAGCAAATGTGCCAAGCGCTCTTCGGTATTGGCAAAGCCTTGCGGGCGATACAGCTTGTCCACTGCTTCATCGAGATTGCTATGCGCTTGTTTTAAATCTTCTGGCATCTTATCTGGATCGTACAACTCAGCTAAAGTCATGCCAGCATTGCTGGCTCGAGCAAGTAGGATTTCTTCGGCAAGACTTTCAATGTGCTGTTTCTGTTCGTCAGTCGCATCAGGGAAAGGGAAGGTATTGTAGACGATGGTTCCAGAGTATCTATAGTCGCTTTTTAGGCGGCCAGCAACTAGGCGCATCCAGTCGTTATGTGCTAACGAAGTGAGCATACCGAAATCAAAAATATTGCCATCAGGAATTATCTGATTTCCATCAGAGGATATTGTGGATTTATTAAGAAAGCCAACAGGAATATAACGTCGGCGTTCTGAGGATACTCTAGGAACAAGAATATAGTTTTTAGGATTTCTTGTATCTCTAAACTCGTGAGGTCTTTCAGCCAGTTTATTTGCCCCTCCATCCTTGCTTGCTAGGCGCATTTCCTCGGTTTTATTCACTCTGTTTTTCACCAGTGGTAAATTATCTAGTTCTTCGTCTGATATATTAACTAACCAAAGGCAATAACGTTCTTTAGCATTTAAAAACTCAGCAGAGCCAAGTAGCTTTTTTATCCATTTTTCAGATGCTGGTTCTTTACTGATTAATTCATCTTTTTCTTCAGAACTTAATATTAAATTTCCTCCATCAACTGGCTTATTACCATAAACCATTTTTGAACCATCATGGATGGGAGCTCGTTGGCTTTGAACAGCGATATTTGACCCTTTAATTAAATAAGGGCTAATATTAGAAACAACTTCACTATGCCAAGTTTTATCAATTAATTTAAAGATTAATTTTTTGCTATTAGGTTTTGCGGATAAGCCAATAATCACTACGTGTACAGCCGCATTATGTTTGGCATTATTACGCCATGGAAATGTTTGATAAGCAAAGCTAATATGAATGCCCAAATCAAATATATATGGAAATAACATTGCCACTTGCTCACCTTGCGCAATTGAGTTGGTTGATACCAAGGCAAGCTCAGCATTAGAGTTAGCAATATATTGTGAGCCTTTCCAAAACCATGAAGTCACATAGTCAAGCGATTTAAAGTTTTTAAGCTCTTCAAACACCTTTTCCATATCTTTTGACTGTTCATCACTACGACTCCCAGTACCACCAAACGGCGGATTACCAATAATATAAATCTCATCACTGCCGTTATTTGGACAGACCTCATTCCAATCAATACGTAAGCTATTGCCATGAATGATATGCCCACTGTCTTTCAGCGGCAGCATTGGCTGGGATACACCGAACTCCTGCTCGCACAGCACATTCATTTGATGCTCAGCGAGCCATAGTGACAAACGCGCTATTTGACTGGCAAAGTCGTCATACTCAATACCGTACAGGTTATCTAAGCTGATCGCGCTTTGAAAGCCTAAACCTAACAGATTATCCTTAGAGCCTTTGAGTAGCTCACGCTGTGCTTTTAATACCTCAATCTCCAGCTTACGTAGCTCTTTATAAGCAATGATCAAAAAGTTACCTGATCCGCACGCTGGGTCAAATACTTTGATTTGGCTGATACGCTCAAGCAGGGCATCTAAGCGCTCGGCTTTATTATTCTTATGGCGATTGTCATAACTTAATGCTCTTACCGCGTCTAGCTCTGTACGTAGCTCGTCTAAGAATAATGGCTGAATCACCTTCATAATATTGCTAACACTGGTGTAATGCTGTCCTAAGCTGCCACGCTGCTCAGGGTCAATCACCGCTTGAAACATAGAGCCGAAAATATCTGGGTTAATCTCGGCCCAGCTCAAACGTGCGCACTCTAACAAGATACGGCGGGTGCGTGCATCAAACTCCGGGATGGCAAAGGGATATTCAAATAAGCTACCGTTCACATAGGGGAATGCACTTAGGTGAGTGGGCTTGGCATCGCGCTCGGTGCTAGACTCAGGTAAGTTGAGAATGTCAAACAGCTCATATAAGACGCTATCGACATCGCTACCATCTATATTGGTAGTGCCATCGATCACATCATGGAACTGATCTGGCTTAAAGATACCCGTATCTTCGGCATAAAAGCAGAACAGTAGTCTCGTCAAAAATATATTAAGCGCATGTAAGTCATCAGCAGTATTAAACTCATTGAGCTTGCGGATGTGGTCAAACAAGCGCCCCATTTTCTCTGATGCTTGCACATCAGCCGGATGTTCTGAGTATTCGCGAGCACGCTCTAGGCCGGCAAGTGGCAATAGGAAATGGTAGTTCTTATAAAGATCAGCAAAGTCGCAGTCGAGCGTCTCATCATACTTAGTGTCGTTAATCAGTACTGTATTGAAGTCTGTCACCATTACCATACGGATTTTGTGCTGATTAATGATTGGGCTGCTTATCACCTCACTTAGGGTTTTAGCAAGGTCTTGGCCTTCAGCGACAGGCTTAAAGTAGATACGATGCTTATTGGCAACTTCACCAGCTTCAGGACTGGCGGCGACGTTAAAACGGCTATCGTTCTTTTTAAGTGCCGTTATCGTGGTTTTCGAGACATCGAGTAGCTTTAGAAAATCAAAGATAAAGTCGTCTTTTTTATTCTTATCAATGACTTTGGTGGTTAATTTTTCTAAATCTTCAAAAAACTGGGTTTGGTTAAATGCCATGGAGGTCTCTTTCGATGAATTACGGGTGTAAATTAGCAGGCTAATGTGCAATTATAGCGCTATCTTATCGTATTTGAAGGCTTAAGTGTTCTGAAAAATAGGGTGGATATGGTGTTTTATTGCTCAGGTAATCAAACCCCAATATTAACAACATCACCTGAGAAAATCGGATTTCATACCTCAGCCTTTCATGCTATACAAGTAATAGTATGTAGGGGTTTTTAGACTCATCAGAGTAAATAAATCCATGGTATATGGAGATGTTATTGATATTTTGGACACCATGGTTTTTGGGGTATATGCCCCCTGCTAAGGTATAGTTTAAATTAATATTTGGTCTACTCTAGCATTGAATAATTCTTCGCTATCGATATTAATTTTAAAACTATACCTTAATAAAAATAAACTGCAGATCAAAATTTCTTAAAATTATAATCTCCCAAGTTAATGTCTACTGATTTGACAGCAAAGGTCATTATGACCCCTGCAGTCAATCCCGTAGACTTAAACTTGGGAGATTTTAGTTACGCAGCTTGACGATAATAATCAAACCACATCTGTCTTGGCGACTTATAGCTCAAGCCCTTTTGAATCCTCGTTTGATTGTAATACAACT
>Ga0208302_100139_pt1 | contig 22899 bp, 20 predicted proteins | sample 29_taG_FD_184103 | JGI IMG/M metagenome (GOLD analysis project Ga0208302, IMG submission 184103) | Marine viral communities from Cariaco Basin, Caribbean Sea - 29_WHOI_OMZ (SPAdes) (version 2) | ecosystem: Environmental > Aquatic > Marine > Oceanic | place: Caribbean Sea: Cariaco Basin... | reverse complement strand
AACGAAACTTAATAGCTATTTTGGATATACAGTATTAATCTAATTACTAATTTGTCATCCATTAATAATAAATTAAAAATTTAGGAGACACACCAGATGTCAAAAGGACAAACATTACAAGATCCGTTTTTGAATTCATTGCGCAAAGATCGAATCCCTGTTTCTATTTTCTTGGTCAATGGCATTAAACTGCAAGGGCAAATCGAATCATTTGATCAATACGTGGTTCTATTAAAAAACACTGTAAGTCAGATGGTCTATAAGCATGCTATCTCTACAGTGGTGCCTGCACGTAATCCACGTAGTAGTGGTGCGGTAACAGGCGGTATTGCTCAGCAGCCTGCAGCAGGATACCAAGGTGGATTTGGAGCAAATCCCGCCGCTTCAAGTGGTTTTGAGCGTAGCACTCCTGGTTTCGAACCAGGTGGGTTTGCTAATAAACGTAGTAGCGGCTTTAACCGTGGTGGTTTTGCGGATCGTGGCTTTAATCAAGAAAGAGGCGGATTCGTTCAAGAACGTGGATTTGGCGTAGAGCGCGGTTTCGAGGGAGATCGTGGCTTTGATTCTGACCGAACTTTTGGGGCCAATCGTCCACCACATGGCTTTGGTGAGCGCAGTTTTGAGAAACGTGGTTTTGTTTCTCCACTAGAACAAGACGATGATGATTTAAATAATAACTTCGGTGATGATGAGTAATCAACCAATCCGATTTATTGATTTAAGACTCATTAATTTAAAGCCCTGATGCAGCCTAATTGCAGATTAATTAGGCCTAAAATGAGAGTTAGGTGGTTATTCATACGAGTGTTTTAGACGGCTTCTTTTAGATTTATTTTTTTGTTTAAATTAGTGTTCTCTAAAAGCCAGCTATCCTTATTATCTTTAATAAAACATATTTTAGAAGAACCTGCTGAGTAGCAGGTTTTTTTATTACTCGAGTATCGATATTATTACATTGAATTTACATCCTACACTGCTCGTAGTGGGGGTTAATATGCTAAACTTACCGCTAATTATTAATTTTGAACGTTTCTATAAAAAATAGAGCCAATAGACAAAGCTTTTTATAAAAAACGTCTTATCCATAACTATAAAGAAAAGTATTAAAAAATTATGAAAGCAGAGATTCAGCCCCCAACGCCTGAGCAATATCTTAAATATGCTACTGATGCGATACGCACTGAGCAAAATGCTTTAGAGTTGTTAATAGAGCAGTTGGATGATAGATTTGTAGAAGCCTGTGAATTAATTCGTAACTGTCAGGGCCGTGTGGTCGTTACCGGAATGGGTAAGTCGGGTCATATTGGTCGTAAAATAGCCGCTACGTTTGCCTCCACAGGGTCGCCTGCATTTTTTATGCACCCAGGCGAGGCAGGTCATGGTGATCTGGGCATGTTGGTGGCAGGGGATGTGTTATTGGCTATCTCTAACTCAGGTGAGTCTGACGAAATCAAAACTCTATTACCTGTGGTCAAGCAGCTGTCTATCCCTTTAATCAGTATCAGTCGAGATAGACGAGGTATGCTACCGAAGTCAGCAGATGTGGCATTAACACTAGGTGCGTCCGAAGAAGCCTGTCCATTGGGATTGGCGCCGACTTCAAGTACCACTGCCACTTTGGCTCTGGGTGATGCCATAGCTGTGGCCTTGGTTCACGCCCGCCACTTTACTTCAGAAGACTTTGCATTGTCTCATCCTGCAGGCGCTTTAGGTCGGAAATTATTGATGCGCGTCAGCGACTTAATGCATCAGTCTGAGAAAGATTTAAAATTACCCTTAGTTTCTACCGATACCAGTTTACATAATGCGTTATTTGTCATGACTAATGGCCGTTTAGGTATGGCTGTGGTGGTGGATGATGAAAATAGGGTCGTGGGTATCTTTACCGATGGCGACTTGAGGAGATGTCTAGAGAAACACATTGACCTTGAAACGCCTATGTCTGAGATTATGACGCCCAATCCTAAGCAAGTTTCCAAAACGATGCGTGCCTCTGATGCTCTTAGCTTAATGAATGAAAAAGCAATTAGTCAGTTGTTGATTGTAGACGAAAATCAACAACTAGAAGGGGTGATTAGTATCCATGATTTATTGCACGCTGGGGTTAGCTAAGCGATAAAGGGTAAGCTTAGTTTCTTATTATTTCATATTATAAGCGGAAGGCAATTATGCAAGATTTGGTTCGAGCAGCATCTAAAGTAAAGCTACTGGTATTGGATGTAGATGGTATTTTATCTAATGGTTATATTATTTATGATGCTAATGGGGTAGAAACAAAATGCTTCAACGTAAAAGATGGTATGGGTATTAAGTCGCTTAAACTGGCAGGCGTAAAAACCGCTATTATTACGGGCAGAAGCAGTGCGATGGTCAATCAACGTGCTAAAGAGATGGCTATTGATTATGTGATTCAGGGCCGTGATGATAAGCTTGAAGCCTTGAAGCAACTGCTATTAGATTTGCCTATTGAACTTGAAGAATGTGCTTACATGGGCGATGATTTACCAGACATTAAAGCCCTGCAGTCAGTGGGTTTTTCCGCGACAGTACCCAATGCTCACCAAGAAGTTTTGAGTCGAGTAATGATGGTGACCACACGGGTTGGCGGTGAAGGAGCGGTTAGAGAAGTTTGTGATTTAATCTTAAAAGGTCATGGCAAGTATCAAGATTATATTAGCCAGTACGTTCTTGATTAGATTGTGATGGGTTATTGGTTTAAAAAAGTCTAATAATTAATCCTATTTTGCGGTTATAAAGAGGTGTAATGAATACCCGGTTTCTCTTCGTAATTTCACTATTAATAGCCATGTTTGCGGTTTGGTTTTATCGCAATCAAGGGGACCTAGACTCTGTCATAAATATGTCTACCACTAATATTGAATATGAAGCTGCCGATATCTTAGCGGTTCAGACCAATGAGGATGGCATAGCGGAGTACTCACTTACTGCAGACAACCTAACCCACTATTCGGACCAAAACTTTGATAAGTTAGTGGCGATGAAGCTAAATTGGCGTCCCAATAACACGCAGAACGTTACGGTTAATGCTGATGAAGCGGTTATGTATCATGAACAATCCAAAGTGGTTATGACCAATAATGTCTTATTTTCTAGTCAAGCAAATGACAATGGACAAGTGTCAAAACCCCCTTTAAAACTAGTGGCTTCTGAACTTATTGGTGACTTAGAACAAAAGAAAGTATTCAGTAATAAGCCTATTAAAGTGACTCAAGCGGCTAATAGCTTTGAGTCTTCTAAGTTTGTGGCAGATATGACCACAGGGGATTACGAGTTCTCTAATGTTGCGGTTACCTTTATGCCACCTGCTCGTAAAGACGTCCCGTTGTTTTAACAACCGCTTTTTTAACGAGCATTTTTTTAACAAAGCCTTCCAGCAATAAGTTAAATCGATAAGCTAGCAAGCAATAAGTTAAAATAATAAGCTCAGTGTTATATGACTGTTCAGCAAACAACTCATTAATAAACGAATTATTAGTAAATGACCTGGTTAACTAACAAATTGGTAATTTGTTAAGCCATATTTTAGGAACTAAACTGTGAATAAACGCTCTAACACCATAGCGCTAATCAACTCAAAACAATATTTTAAAACCTTCAAAGTAATGGGCTCAAATATGCTAAATTTACCCAGAGTTGCCTTATGTGCTACTGCAGTAATAGCCTCAATGACTTCTTTTTATGCCAACGCATTGCCTTCTGATGCTCAGCAACCTATACGCTTATTAGCGGATAAGGCCACTTATAGTGAACGCACTGGGGTAACTTCTTACTCAGGGAACGTAACCATTACTCAGGGGACTTTGAAGCTGGCTGCAGATAATATTACGGTAAACTTATCTGAAGGTCGTAGTATTAATTCAGCCGTTGCAACCGGTCGTCCAGCGACTATGCAACAGGTAGTAACCAAAGAAAAAGGTCTGGCTAGAGGTCAAGCCAATAAGATTGATTATAATGCTCAAAACGGTATTGTGACGTTAACAGGTAATGCAAAATTAACTCAAAATGGTGCCAGTTTTGCCGGTAACGTCATTCGTTATAGTTTAAAAGTGGGCGATGTTGAGGCCACTTCAGGGGGCAGTCAACGTGTTGAATTGATTTTCCCACCTAGCCAGTCAAATAGTCGTACAGGGATTAGATAGACCATGAGTAACTCACAGCCAAACCATTCTGACTCACAGCAGCCCGTTCAATCATTGACTAAGCCTACCACGGTAATAGCCCCAAATACGGTTAATCCGCAAGAGATGATTCCTCAGGCTTCAGATACTGCCTTGACCATGCGAAATTTAGCTAAGCGTTACGGTAAACGCTGGGTGGTTAAGGATGTGTCGTTTAGTGTAGAGCCTGGGCAGGTTGTGGGGCTACTGGGACCTAATGGTGCTGGCAAGACCACCAGTTTTTATATGGTGGTAGGCTTGGTCAATATGGACAAAGGGATTGTAAAATTGGGCAATCAGGATTTGTCTAAGTATGCGATGCACGAACGCGCCAGAGCGGGCATTGGTTACTTACCGCAAGAAGCCTCAATTTTCCGTAAACTATCGGTTGAAGATAACATTTTAGCCATTTTGCAGACTCGAAAAGATCTGGATAAAGCGGCGCAAAAGCAACAGCTGGAAAAACTAATTTCTGACTTTAGTCTGGGTCATGTGCGTCATTCGTTAGGTATGAGTGTTTCTGGTGGTGAGCGACGTCGCTGTGAGATTGCTCGAGCATTGGCAGCAGATCCAAAGTTCATTTTGCTTGATGAGCCTTTTGCAGGCGTTGACCCCATATCAGTAAGTGATATCAAAGAAGTGATTATTGCTTTAAAGGATCGAGGCATTGGGGTGCTTATTACCGATCACAACGTCCGTGAGACTTTGGCCATTTGTGAGCATGCTTACATCGTGAGTGAGGGCGCCATTATTGCGCATGGTAGCTCAGAAGAGGTGTTGAATAATACACTGGTGAAAGAGGTCTATCTGGGTAAAGATTTTCAAGTTTAACTCAATTGATATGAGTAAGTTGAAAATGCAGAGATGGCTGGCTGAATTAAGCTGGCCATTTTTTCACCCTAAATTTAGGGTTTTATAGTCAAAATAGCTGTGTAGCGTTAGCATTGGTAACAGCTTTAATACTGGTCTAAGCGACTGTCTAGGTAACGGCTTCATTAGCTTTCTAGCTCTTTAAATAATTGTTTAATATCTACCTTATTAACTATTTCAATAACTGTCTGAATAACCATTTAAATAATTTTCTAAACAACCACATAAATAACTATCTAAATAATCATCTAAACAACTACCTCCATATTTTGTATTAAACCGTTTGTCAAATTATTTATAAGGGATATCTATCATGTCCAAATCTAAAAGTAGCTTCGTCTGTCAAAATTGTGGGGCACACTTCGGCAAGTGGTCTGGACAATGTACCGATTGTGGCGAATGGAATACCTTGGTTGAAGCACCCAATGTGTCGATGCCACATCATAAAAAATCCACTAAATCTGTGGCGGCGCCAAGTCCGAGTGGCGGAGGAAGTAACAATGACCGTATGAATTACTCAGGCTCACAAAGTGGGGTGGTGACACTTGGCTCGGTTAATGTCACTTTTGACACCAGATTGCCAACTGGTATTAGCGAGTTTGATCGGGTGTTAGGTGGCGGATTAGTCGCCGGTTCAGTGGTACTTATTGGTGGTGATCCAGGGATTGGTAAATCTACCATCCTATTGCAAACAGCGGCCAATATGGCAGACCCTGAATCGTTATCGGGTAGTGCACTTTATGTTACTGGGGAAGAGTCACTGTCGCAAGTGGCCATGCGGGCGCAGCGCCTAGGCTTATCTAGTAATCATTTAAAAGTGATGACTGAGACCAACGTTGAGACCATTTGTGCCGCGTTGACCCAAGAGCAGCCTGCTGTGGCAATTATAGACTCTATTCAAACTATTTATACCGATGCCATTAATTCGGCCCCTGGTGGCGTCAGTCAGATACGTGAGTCTGCCGCCATGCTTACTCGATACGCCAAGCAGACAGGAACGGCTTTATTTCTAGTAGGTCATGTCACCAAAGAAGGAACGCTAGCTGGCCCAAGAGTGTTAGAGCACATGGTGGACACGGTACTGTACTTTGAGGGTCAGTCTGATTCACGCTTTAGAATGATACGGGCGGTAAAAAACCGCTTTGGGGCTGTCAATGAGCTGGGTATCTTTGGTATGACTGATACCGGGCTAAAAGAAGTGGCAAACCCTTCGGCTATTTTCTTAAGTCGTTATGATAAGCCGATCTCAGGTTCGGTAGTGATGGTCAGCCGTGAAGGCACAAGACCGTTATTGGTTGAAGTACAGGCTTTAGTTGATGATTCGTCTGGTCAGCCACGACGTATGGCATTAGGCTTAGATCCACAGCGTCTGGCTATGCTACTGGCGGTTATGCATCGACATGGGGGTATTCATACCAGTGGGCAAGATGTGTACGTCAACGTGGTGGGCGGGGTTAAGGTAATGGAAACAGGTTCAGATTTAGCAGTGCTATTGGCCTGTGCTTCAAGTATTAAAGAGAAACCACTCCCGTCATCGCTTGCCGTATTCGGTGAAGTAGGGCTCTCTGGGGAAATTCGTCCAGTACCAAATGGACAAGAACGTCTAAAAGAAGCGATGAAACATGGCTTTACCCATGCTATCGTGCCCAAAGCCAATGCCCCAAAAAGCTTAATGGGGCAATTCAAAGGTATGACGGTGATAACTGCTGACCGGTTGGATGATGCCATAGACAGAGCGTTTGAAATATAAAGAGAGCTGGTCTATCTTAACTTCGCTAAAAATATAGTCAAAAAAAGCTTAAATCATTAGGGCAACTAATATTTAAGCTTTAGGATTCAAGCTTTTTTGTATTAATAATACTGATAAAAATGATGCACCGGTCCATGACCTTGACCCACATTTAAAGTATCCGCTTTACTCAAAGCACCTGTCAGGTACTGTTTTGCTTTGTCACAAGCTTGTTCCAAGCTATCGCCTTGACCCCAAAAAGTAGCAATCGCGGCAGAAAGAGTACAACCAGTGCCATGACTATTCTTGGTAGCAATCCGCTTGCCTTCAAACCAACGGTAGTTATCTGTCACGTACAATAAATCTGGAGAGTCCTGCTCACCGGATAGGTGTCCGCCCTTTAAGAAAGTGGGTACTGTCAAACGCTTAGCTTGCTCTAACATCTGTTCTCGATTAGAAGCCTCAGTGACCCCTAATAAATCGGCAGCTTCCGGTAGGTTGGGGGTGATCAGCCCTACTTGAGGTAATAAAATGTCTCTAAGGGCAGCAACGGCTTCACTGTCTAACAGTCTATCGCCACTCTTAGCCACCATCACTGGGTCTAATACGACTTTGCTGGGTTTATACGTTTTTAAGGCATCAGCAACACACTGAATAACCTCAGCGTTACCTAACATACCGATTTTGACCGCATCCACTTCCACGTCACAAAAGACGGAATCAATTTGAGCGCGAATCATATCAATGGGCATCATTTGTATTCTTTGTACCCCTTGAGTATTTTGGGCCACGACCGCCGTGATAACACTCATGGCGTAGCTGCCATTGGCACTAATGGCTTTGATATCAGCTTGAATGCCCGCTCCACCGGTACAGTCAGTACCTGCAATGGTCAACGTATTGGTAATCATCTTAAGGCTCCTTTGTGTTCGGCTAATAATAGTTGTGCGGCAAGTTTGGGGTTTTCAGCTGCGCAGATGGCAGAGACTACGGCAATACCGTCGCAGCTTGTGTCATATACTTGAGGTGCATTAGTCAAATTAATGCCTCCAATGGCCACGGTGGGTAAGTGACTGGCTTGAGCCAGTACGTTCAAACCCTTTATACCTATGGGGCTCGCATGATCAGGTTTGGTAGAGGTGGCAAATACGGGACCTAGACCAAAATAATCAAGTTCAGACAAATGATTATTATGGGCATGCTCCAACTGAGTAAGGGTGTTAATCGATAAACCAAGCCAAGCCTCAGGTCCTAGTATTTGACGTGCTTCACTAACGCTAAGATCCCCCTGACCTATATGAGCACCATCAAGATTGGCTTTTTTAGCAATAGTCACTCTATCATTAATAATTAAAGGCACCCGTCCTGCAATTGCTTCTTTTAGCTCACACGCTATCTTATAAAGCTGATCATCATTAGCCTGCTTATCACGTAGCTGTACAAAGCTGACGCCGCCCTCAATGGCCTTACAGACAGTTTCAATCAAGCCTAAGCGTTGACACATGATGCTATCAGTCACTAGATACAGTTTAAGCGATGAACCCTCTTTATTAAGAAAGCGTTGAGAGCTAGATAAGCTCTGAGAACTAGATAAGCCTTGAGGGCTTGAAAAGCTTGGAGGGTTCTCAGTGTCAGGAGTAGGGTTATAAGCGTTGGTTTTGCTGTTCATGATCGGGTTACTCTTGAATTTTCGACTAAGGTATCTACGTCTAGGTTATATAAAGCATCCAAAAAATTAACGTAAAAGCTACCAGGCCCAGTTGCGGTAGTGGCGGCGATTTCGCCGGCTTGACCGTAGTAACATAAGGCAACGGTAGCTGCATTTAGCAATAAGTGATTATTAGACTTATTGTTTTCTGTTTTTGAGGTATTGGCCCCGATAAATCCACCTATTAATGTGGTCAAGGCACAACCTAAAGCAGTCACTTGGGTCATCATTGGGTGACCATGATCAACCGAGTAGCTTTGACTGCCGTCTGTGACCCAGTCTATAGCCCCAGTAACTACTACCACTTTTGCATATTGGGTGAGTTGTTGCGCGGCTTCTTTGGCTCTATCCACGCTGTCACCACTGTCTGTACCTTTAGTACGACTGTGCATACCTGCCAATGCGAGTATCTCGGAGGCATTGCCTCGAATCACATCAGGCTGGAGCTTTAATAGTTCAGTGCAGGCACGTTGACGAAACTGGGTAGCGCCTACGGCGACAGGGTCTAATATCCAAGGAATATGGTAGGTATGAGCAACCTCTGCAGTGGTCAGCATGCTTTGCAACATTGGCTCAGTCAGGGTGCCGATATTTAATGAAAGGGCTGCCGCGAGCTTAACGAACTCAGGGGCTTCATTAAGGTCATGTACCATGGCTGGTGAGGCTCCAGCAGCCAATAGAATATTTGCCACCGTATTATGGGCCACATCATTGGTCATATTATGGACCAACGGGGCGGTGTCTTTGAAGGCAGTAAAACAAGAATGGATAACTTGAGGTTGCATTTTCCCTCCATATGGACAAAGAGGGCGCTAGAAACACACAGCAACACAGTAGAGAGGGGAGGTAAAAATTAGGACTACTGCAACTGCTATACACTCCCTACGCCAGTATAATCTGGATCAGGTTCAAAGGGTTCTTCTCAGCCTAGGGGCGCCCCTGTGAATAACATGAAATTTTTTAGCTAAAACATCATAACTAACTTGCTGCTTAATCACAAGTTTCATGCTTTAGGTATTGATTGTTCAGCTATTCATTAAATCTTCATGTTATTGTGTCACTTTAAGATTAAAGCCATAAAGAGTCGTTCATAGAAACAAGTCATAGAAACAATTTCTGAAATATGAGCCGTAAAGTACAGGATATAAAGTACAGACCAAAAAAAAGACCTGCAATGCAGATCTTTTTATATCCATACTCAACAGTTGAGTAGGCAGAGTGTTAACAGTCCAAATAATAAACGTAACTATTATCTGTCTTATTTAATATCTAGGATATTTAAGTATCTAAGACAAATGTATGGTAACTATATAAGCAATTGCCCTAGAAAGAACTAACTATAGTTACCAAATGGCTTATTAAATAAATGGCTTATTAAATAAATGACTTGTTAAATTAAGGCGAACCCACTCTTTCAATAGTAACGTTGGCAATGCCGCGGCTCACTAAGCCAATTTGTTTGGCAGCTGCATAAGACAAGTCTAACATGCGGTTACTGTGATAAGGACCACGATCGTTTACTTTTACCACTACGCTCTTGCCATTACCTTTGTTGGTTACTCTTAGGTAAGTGTTAAAAGGAAGAGAAGGGTGAGCTGCGGTTAAAGAGTTCATATCAAAGCGTTCACCACTGGCAGTTTTTCTACCGTGGAATTTACCACCGTACCAAGAGGCACTACCACTTTGTTTGAATTTATTTACTGCATTTGAAGCCACTAAGGTCAAGTGTGACAGAACATCGTCGTTATCTTGACTGGCTTTGCTAGAACCTTTGGCGCTAATTAATGAGCTATTGGTAGAAAGTGTAGAAGGTTCAAAAGAAGTCTGTAGTAAAGAAGTTGGTTGGTTTTGTTTACGTGCTAACTCATTGAGGACGCTGTCGATATCGCTTGAGCTTTTGACGCTGATAGTTTGTTTTGATTCAGTAGCGTGAGCTAGATTAGTAGCTCCTACCATGCAAGCTAATGCACATAAAGCTGATGAGAATTTCTTCATAATTGCCTCGTAAGCATTTATCTAATGTAATGGAGCCACAAAAGATCATGCATTTACTATTAAAATAATACGTAATTAAAAACTTAATTAACAAAGTAAGGGGATTAATGAATACTTGCTTCGATTATCAATAATCGCTGTAAAACTATAAGTGACAAAGATACACACCAAGTGTCACATTTTGATTTACCAATGTAGTGGTTTTGTAACTTAACATTAATTAAGCACTACATGCAAGTGACGATTGAGTTCAATATCACAGCAATTATCGTTAATATTGGCTTACAACTGCTGTAAATATTGAACTCTAGCGGAAAGAGGAGGGAGGATAAATAATTATTAAGATTCAATAATTATTGATAAATAACTTCGATGATTTCAAATTCAACCACACCACTAGGTGTCTCAATACGTGCCTCATCGCCTTCAGATTTACCAATTAAGCCACGAGCGATAGGAGAGTTAACCGAGATTTTATTATTTTTAAAATCTGCTTCATCATCACCAACGATTTGATAGCGTTTCTGTTCTTCAGTGTCTAAGTTTTCAATCACTACCGTTACACCAAAAACCACACGACCTTCACGAGGTAATGTTGTTGGATCAATGACTTGAGCGCCTGAAAGTTTGGCTTCGATATCACGAATACGCGCTTCACAAAAACCTTGCTGCTCACGAGCCGCATGATATTCAGCATTTTCTTTTAAGTCGCCATGCTCGCGAGCTTCTGCAATTGATGCAGTAATACGGGGACGATCCACAGTCTTAAGTTGCTTAAGTTCTGCCTCTAACGCAGCATGTCCTTGCGGAGTCATAGGGTAACGTTGCATATCATCTTCCTCATATACATAAATAGATGAACAAATAAATAAAAAAACACCCCAACACCCTAGGTTTAGGGTGCTGTAAGTGCGATAGTTTGGGCTGGTTTTCTATTGTAGTAGTGCGAACACCGCCACAAAGTATTTACAATTACGGGACTAAAAATAGCCAGTAGCTTATAACAAAAATTGCTAACCGAAGCTTTCGATTAGCAATTCATAAAATAATTTGGGTTTTTAACCCCAGTATCAGGGTTTTAAATTAGCCGATATAAAGTGAATCCACTGTTAACATTAAGCCATTATAAGGGTTTCGTCCACTCTATATCGCTAATTTTTGTTACATGGCTTTGGATAGCCTCTTATCTTATTGATTATTTGGCTGCCGCTTGAGCTTGCTCATGTAACGTTTGTAATTTATACACTTCAAAAGGCAGATCGATGGCATACGACTTACAAACGGCATCTGCTGCGCCTAAAGTAGTCACATAGAATACTTTACTTTGTAAGGCATTACGACGAATTGAGAAAGAGTCTTCTTGCGCTTGTTTGCCCTCTGTTGTGTTGATGATAAGGTCAATCTCACCATTTTTCAAGGCATCTACCACATGAGGACGGCCTTCTGTCACTTTATTAATGCGCTTACACTCGATGCCTTTTTCGGTCAGATACTGTTCGGTACCTGCGGTAGCAACAATCTTGAAGCCATAATCGATTAACTGTTGAGCAACGGCCACAATACCAGGCTTATCGCTATCACGTACTGAAATAAAGACGGTCTTGGTTTCGCCTTCTTTAGGCAGACCTGGTAGACGCTCGTTAGTACCGATGATACCTTTATAGAACGCTTCACCAAAGGTTTTACCAATGCCCATTACTTCACCAGTAGACTTCATTTCTGGACTTAGAATAGGGTCCACACCTGGGAATTTAGCAAATGGGAATACCGATTCTTTTACCGCGAAGAAAGAAGGCTTAATTTCCTTAGTGAAATTCTGATCTTGTAGCGATTGGCCAGCCATACAGCGGGCTGCTATTTGTGCCAATGAGGTGCCAATACACTTAGACACGAAGGGTACAGTACGGGCAGCGCGTGGGTTCACTTCTAGAATATAAACGGTACCATCTTTCACAGCGAACTGAACGTTCATTAAGCCGATAACCCCAAGCTCTTTCGCCATAGCGATGGTTTGAGTACGCATCTCATCACAAATTTCTTCTGATAGAGAGTAAGGTGGCAATGAACACGCTGAGTCGCCTGAGTGAACACCGGCTTGCTCAATGTGCTGCATAATACCGCCAATAACCACTTCATTGCCATCGCTGACACAGTCAACGTCGACTTCAATGGCATCATCTAAGAAGCGATCAAGTAGCACAGGTGCTTCATTAGAGGCTTGTACGGCAGTGCGTAGATAATGCTTAAGCTCTTCTTCGTTATAGACGATTTCCATTGCGCGGCCGCCTAATACATACGAAGGACGGACCACTAAAGGATAGCCAACGTCTTTGGCTTTCACTAAGCCATCTTCCATGCTAGTGGCTAGAGCATTAGGTGGCTGAATAAGATTCAATTGATGAATCATATGTTGGAAGCGCTCACGGTCTTCGGCACGGTCGATAGCATCAGGGGAGGTACCAATGATGTTTACCCCAGCGGCTTCTAAACTACGCGCAAGTTTTAGAGGCGTCTGACCACCAAACTGAACAATAACACCGTCTGGCTTCTCGATACGAACGATTTCTAACACATCTTCAAGGGTAATCGACTCGAAATATAGGCGATCAGAGGTGTCATAATCGGTTGAAACCGTTTCTGGGTTACAGTTGACCATAATGGTTTCATAGCCATCTTCACGCATAGCAAGTGCGGCGTGTACACAGCAGTAATCAAACTCAATGCCTTGACCAATACGGTTTGGACCGCCACCGATAACCATGATTTTCTTGTTATTGGTTGGGTTAGCTTCACACTCTTCGTCATAGGTAGAGTACATATAGGCGGTAGAGGTAGCAAACTCAGCAGCGCAAGTGTCTACACGCTTATACACTGGGTATACTTCCAAATCCCAACGCTTTTTACGCAGTTGCTTTTGGGATACGCCCAATAGTTTGGCCAAACGTAAGTCTGATAAACCTTTACGCTTGAATTTACGTAGGTTATTGGCGTTTAATCCACCGAAACCTAATAGCTTAACTTGCTCTTCAGTGTTAACGATGTCTTCAATCTGAACTAAGAACCACGGATCAATATTGGTATAGCCAAATACTTCCTCTACGCTAAATCCTAAGCGGAAAGCATCTGCGATGTAGAAGATACGTTCAGGAGTAGGTACTGTTAAGCGCTGTTTAATCTCAGATTTAACTTTCTCTTCGCTAATTTTACCGGCTTTTAAGGCAGCAAAATCAATCTGTTCATCAAAGCCGTCAGCACCGGTTTCTAGGCCGCGTAAGGCTTTATGCATAGACTCTTGGAAATTACGGCCAATCGCCATGACTTCGCCCACAGATTTCATCTGAGTCGATAAGATGTTGTCTGCTTGTGGGAATTTCTCGAAGTTAAAGCGAGGAATCTTAGTCACGACATAATCGATTGATGGTTCAAAGCTGGCAGGTGTTTTGCCGCCAGTAATGTCGTTTTGAAGCTCATCTAAGGTATAACCTACTGCTAATTTGGCAGCGATTTTGGCAATTGGGAAACCAGTTGCTTTAGAGGCTAGGGCAGATGAGCGAGACACACGAGGGTTCATCTCAATCACGACCATACGACCAGTTTTTGGGTTCACCCCAAACTGTACGTTAGATCCGCCTGTTTCCACGCCGATTTCACGAAGTACTGCCAATGAGGCGTTACGCATGATTTGATATTCTTTATCAGTCAGCGTCTGAGCTGGGGCTACAGTGATTGAGTCACCAGTGTGCACACCCATTGGGTCGAAGTTTTCAATCGAGCAGATGATGATACAGTTGTCGTTTTTGTCACGAACCACTTCCATCTCATACTCTTTCCAGCCAATTAACGATTCGTCAATCAACAACTGGTGAGTAGGCGATAAATCAAAACCGCGCTCACAAATTTCAATGAATTCATCGCGGTTGTAAGCGATACCGCCCCCTGAACCGCCCATGGTGAATGAGGGACGAATTATACAAGGGAAACCGAGCTTGGCTTGAATCTCGAAAGCTTGTTCCATAGTCTCAGCAATTTCTGCACGAGGACATTCAAGACCGATACGTTTCATAGCTTGGTCGAACAAGTCTCGGTCTTCCGCCATTTCAATGGCGTCTTTACTGGCCCCGATTAGTTCAACATTGTATTTTTTAAGTACGCCGTTTTTATCTAGGTCTAACGCACAGTTTAAGGCAGTCTGACCGCCCATAGTCGGTAAAATAGCGTCTGGGCGCTCTTTATCGATAATTTGCTCAACAGTCTGCCAAGTAATCGGTTCGATGTAAGTGGCATCGGCCATTGCTGGGTCAGTCATAATGGTGGCTGGGTTTGAGTTAACTAAGATAACTCGATAGCCTTCTTCACGAAGAGCTTTACATGCTTGAGCGCCAGAGTAATCAAACTCACAAGCTTGGCCGATGACGATAGGGCCTGCGCCAATGATTAGAATGCTTTTGATATCGGTACGTTTTGGCATAAGTCTCTCTTTTATATAATTAGTTCTGCGTAGGGTCTTTAGCAATCAGATTAAAAGGGCGTTTTAAGCTTGTTTATTTTGTTCCATCATCGCTGCGAATCTATCAAATAAAGATGATGACTCGTTAGGACCAGGGCTAGCCTCAGGGTGTCCTTGGAAGCTAAATACTGGTTTATTGGTCAGCTCAATACCTTGGTTAGTCCCATCAAATAAAGAGCGGTGTGTCGCTTTAATGTTTGCCGGTAAAGTGGCTTCATCGATAGCAAAGCCATGGTTTTGGCTAGTAATCATCACTACTTTTGAGTCTAAATCTTGAACAGGGTGGTTGGCACCATGATGGCCTGTTTTCATTTTCATGGTTTTGGCACCACTCGCCAAACCGATGATTTGGTGACCCAAACAAATACCAAAGGTTGGAATATCAGTTTGTTCGATAATATGACGTACGTTTTCGATCGCGTAGTCACAAGCAGCAGGATCGCCAGGGCCGTTTGATAAGAATATACCGTCTGGATTCATTGCTAATACATCGGCAATAGGGGTCTGCGCATGTACCACAGTCACTTTACAGCCTCTATCGACCAACATACGCAAGATATTGGTTTTAGTACCAAAGTCATATGCCACGACATTGAATTTATGATCGATATGCTCGCCAAGCTTTTTGTAATAGCCGCCAGTGTCGCTATCAGTCACACCATGGACACCGCGGTCTGCAAGTTCCCAAGTACCTTCAGTCCACTCAAAACCATTGGCATTAGAGCATTCTTTTGCAAGGTCCATACCTTCTAATCCCACAAACTCATTAGCCAGTTTGATGGCATTTTCGATATCTGAGTCAGTGATTGTTTCACCGTTTGAGGCCGTCATGATACAGCCGTTCTGTGAGCCTTTTTCACGAAGAATACGGGTCAATTTTCGGGTATCAATTTCTGCAATGGCCACGGTGTCTTGACGTTTTAGATAATCGGCCAAGCTCTCTGAGCTACGGAAGTTTGAAGTGGTCATAGTGGCGTCACGGATGACCAAACCTTCTGCCCAAACTTGGTGCTTCTGGTTAATGTCACCTGATTCAGCATCTTCTGTGTTGGTACCCGTATTACCGATGTGAGGATAGGTTAGCGTCACAATTTGCTTGGCATAACTGGGATCAGTTAGGATTTCTTGGTACCCAGTCATTGAAGTATTAAACACCACTTCACCAACGCGACTACCTGCTGCACCGATAGAGATGCCACGGAAGATGCTGCCATCCGCTAAAGCTAAAATTGCCTCGACTTCATTAGAGATATTATGTGTTGTGTCTTGGTGTACGCCCATATTCCTACCCTTTTAATTCGTGTTTATCGTGACCTGACATTGGTTAAACTTGCGACCGATTGAGTGCTAAAAAAATGAAAGTTATCAAATTTTAGCCACAAAAAAGCGAGTACGACAATAACAGAAAACAACAATATCACTAAAGTTAAGGTCATTAGTGAGTGTTGCTAACTGGATCATGTCTACTCGCTTAGGTACAGATTTCGCGTATTATACAAAACCTTACTCTAAATGGCTAGGTAATACTAGAAATAATAAGTAAATATCTTATTTGTTGTCTCATATATTTGTAATGTCTATTTTGAAACTCACATTACGAGGCCTAAAACTAATATTACCTATTCTAAATTTAGTATTATCCATTCTGAAACCAATATTACCTGTTCTAGAACCTATAGTGCATTGCGACTTGATATGACTCAGGGGCTAGGTTGGCACTGATAATTAAATCATCGTTATGATAACTCTTGGTCAAGAACATACTGCTTGCCACACCCAGTGCAGCACCTGCTAGGACATCCGTAGTGTCATGTTTATCGGCTTCAACACGACTATAGCCAACGAACGTTGCTCCGATATAAGCGGGTATACTATATTCTAGGCCATAGCGCTTATGAATAAAGCTGGCACCTTGGAAGGCAACAGAAGTATGCCCTGAAGGAAATGAGTCATTGTCACTGTGATCAGGACGCTCTTTATCAACAGCTTTTTTTAGACCATAAGTGACGACCGCATTGGTGGCAAAAGACTTGTAAAATTGATCACGGCCCTCGGGGTCATCCATATAGTAAGTTGATCCATAAGCAATGGCAGGAATGGCGACTGCCACAATATCGCCAGCCGTCTCTATGCCTGAGTTAGCAGCATAAACAGGAGTAGTCACCAAAGCGGAGCCAGACAGTAATAGTGCAGTGGCAAAAGATTTATGCTTATTAAGCATGAGTGTTTTTCCTAATAAGTGTTCACATATATAAGCAAAAAACAACTTAGATGAACAAGGTTGGCTTTACTAACGGTTAATTGTGGCACTTTGGCTAATTATTACTGAGCCTCAGTGCGTTTTTTATATTGAATAGAGTTGTATAAAGACAAACCGATAAAGGCTACGCCAATTAAACCCGTGACCAATTCAGGTACATGGAACTTCATCGATAACAGCATAATAATTGCCAATGCGCCAATAGCATAGTGCGCTCCATGTTCTAGATAAACAAATTCACTTAAGGTGCCTTTATCTACCAGATAAAGAGTCATAGAACGTACAAACATAGCACCGATGGCCAGACCTAACATAATAATGATTACGTCGTTGGTAATGGCGAAAGCACCGATTACCCCATCAAAACTGAAAGAGGCGTCTAATACTTCTAGATAAATAAAACCAGCAATACCACCTTTTAAGATAGTCGACGACACACCGGCGGTATTGGTAATGACATTGCCTTTTGCATCGGTAAGCACTTCATCTTCATCAGAATCAGTACCGCCTTCAAGTAGACTAGATAAGACGTTGACGCCAAGATAAATTAAGATACCCCAAATACCAGCGATTAAGATTGCTGGCTCGCGTGATTCCTCTACCCAGCTCAATGAAATCATTAACACCGCGATGGCCACAAAAGTACTCATGGCATCTACTTTGCTAAAACGAGCTAATTTACGTTCCAACCAGTCAAACCAGTGAACTTCTTTGTCACCAAAGATAAAGGTTAAGAATACGAGTAAGAGGAACATACCACCGAATGCCGAAATTTCAGCATGGTGCTCATTCAAGTGAGCGGCATATTGAGCAGGCTCATTAAGGGCCAGATTAATGACTTCAGTAAAGCCCAAATTGGCAGTCACGGCCACAATAACGATTGGGAATATCAAACGCATACCGAAGACAGCGACTAAGATACCGACAGTTAAGAATATCTTTTTCCAAAAGTCATTCCATCCTTTTAAGATAGAAGCGTTAACTACGGCATTGTCGAAAGATAATGAGATTTCCATCACTGCCAAAATAGCGGTAATAGCAAGAGCTGATATTAGACCACTGACGCCACCATGCGAGAATCCCCACCAGGCAGCGGCCAATAAACAAACAATGGTAAATATAATATCGAATAAAAAGTGACGCATAAATTGTCCAGAAGAAAGGCTATTTGTTAATGATTGTTTATGACTTAATTCATGACTATCTGAGTCATATATAGGTTAGTATCCGAGCCATACTCATTTAAAATGCGATAATAGCATGGGTTAAATTAACATCAAATGAATTGGCTCGAAAATTATTGGTTACCAGATATAATTAAGAGAAGAATACAGTCATTTTATTAAATTTAAAGTAAATTAATGCTAATCTAATGACTTTAAAAGCCACTTTAACAAAAATGATACTTTTGAAAAAACAACACTTTAAGACAACCTTATTCGTACTTATAAAGTATCTAATAATAAAAGTATCTATCCATAAAGAGGCTAACTCTGTACCCTATAATTCTATAGTTAATGACTATAGGTAAGAATTTATAGGCAAAAACTTATACGCAATAAATCCTAGGCAATAGCGAAGATCACTAATCCATAGCCCATCGCTATATAATCAATCACTATATAAAAGGATGTTAATAATGATTTATAAATATTTAGACAAAGCCCCACAATTTGCTGTTCCTTTTGAAGGGTGGGTGGCTGATAGCGCTCGCGTTATTGGTGATGTGTATTTAGGTCACAAAGCCAATGTTTGGTTTGGCGCGGTGATACGGGGTGATAATGAGCGTATTAATATAGGCAACTGTACCAATGTGCAGGAAAATGCGGTTATTCATACCGATGCTGGGATTGAGGTAAATATTGGTGACAACGTTACCATTGGTCATCTGGCGATGCTACATGGTTGCACAGTGGGTGAGAATAGCTTGATTGGCATTGGTGCCGTGGTACTAAATAATGCCAAAATTGGTAAAAACTGTATTATTGGGGCCAAAGCGTTGGTCACTGAAGGCAAAGAGATTCCAGACAATTCATTGGTTATGGGTGCACCGGCTAAAGTAGTCAAAACTTTGACCGATGAGCAAGCAGCCATGCTCAAAATGTCAGCGCTACATTATGCTCATAAGTCGGAGCAATTTAAAACCGGTTTACAGCAGATAGAGGCACCTGAGTAAGCAATTTTTAACAAACGGGCTTGTAGAGAATAGGCTTTGATTAACAAATTTATATTAATATTTTGGGTAAAGAGGGTGAGGGGCTAAATGCATAACCAAGCAGCGAACAGTTCGCTAAATAACCAGACAGAGGCGCTAAATAACGATAAAGAATTGGCATTATTCGATTTGGATCATACCTTACTCGATGTCGATAGCGACTATTTGTGGGGTGAGTATATTGTCAAAAATGGCTTGGTAGATGAGGCGCAATACAGAACCGCCAATCAGCGATTTTATGAAGAGTACATCGAGGGCACCTTAGATGCGACGGAATACAATGAGTTTGTGGCGGAGTTTTTAACCACTTTGCCGCTAGAACGACTTCATGACATTAGAGAAGCGTATATCAAAACTGAAATTGAACCGCACATTCGCCCCCAAGCTATCGAGGCTATTCAACGACATCTTGAAGCAGGACATGATGTGGTGATTATCTCTGCGACCAACGATTTTGTGGTATCGGCAATTGCCGAGCGCTTTGGTATTGAAGCTGCCAATGTGTTGGCCACGCCGCTTGAAGTAAAAGACAATCGTTATACTGGAAAATTAACAGACAAACCCAACTTTAAAGAAGGTAAAATATACCACCTTAATAAGTGGCTAAAGGCCAAGCAAGAGCAGGGTGTTCACTATAGCAAAACCTATGGTTACTCAGACTCAAAAAATGACTTACCTTTATTAGAATGGGCTGATGTCCCAGTAGCAGTCACCCCAGACGAGGTATTACATGCTCATGCATTAGCCCATCGCTGGGCAGTAGAAGATTGGTCTATCCCTAAGCCAAACTAAGTTAGGCTAAATTAAATTGAGCTAAGCTAATAGGGTCTACTTAAGACATCTATCTCATTGAAAGACAATCGCTTTAAACTTTTGGAATATTTATGGAAATTAACCAGTACCAAGAACAAATTAAAGATTTAACAGCACGTTCACAGGATCTACGGAGGTATCTTTGACTTCGAGGGTAAGTCAGAGCGCCTAGAAGAAGTTAACCTTGAGATGGAAAGCCCTGAGCTTTGGAATGATCCTGAGCGAGCGACCAAAATTAGCAAAGAAAAAAGCCAATTGGACGCTATTATCAATACCATTACCGGTCTTGAGACGACGCTAGAAGATGCCGCAGCCATGCTTGAGTTGGCGGTAGAGGCTGATGATGAAGGCTTACTTTCAGATGTACAGCAAGAGCTAAATGCGGCCCAAGCGCAAGTGGAAGACTTAGAGTTTAAGCGTATGTTTAACGGGGAGATGGACCCTAATAACTGTTTCGTTGATATTCAGTCAGGCAGTGGTGGTACAGAAGCTCAAGATTGGGCAGAGATGTTACTGCGCATGTACACCCGTTGGTGCGAGTCGCATGGCTTTAAAGTGGATGTTACTGAGGTTTCTGCAGGTAGTGTGGCAGGGGTTAAATCAGCATCGTTTAAAGTGACCGGCGATTATGCCTTTGGTTGGCTGCGTACTGAGACAGGCGTGCATCGTCTGGTTCGTAAATCACCTTTTGATAGTAATAATGGCCGACATACGTCATTTGCTGCGGTGTTTGTGTCTCCTGAGATTGATGATGATATTGACATTGATATCAATCCAGCGGATCTGCGTATCGATACCTACCGCTCAAGCGGTGCCGGTGGTCAGCACGTGAACACCACAGATTCAGCAGTTCGTATTACCCATGAACCGACCAATACCGTGGTGCAGTGTCAGAACGAACGTAGTCAACACGGTAACAAAGCGACAGCGATGAAAATGCTACGTGCCAAGCTGTATGAGCTTGAAATGCAAAAGCGTATGGAGAAACAGCAAGCCGTTGAAGACAATAAGTCTGATGTGGGCTGGGGCAGTCAAATTCGCTCTTACGTGTTAGATGATTCTCGCATTAAAGACTTACGTACTGGCGTTGAAACTTTTAATACCGGTGCCGTATTAGATGGTGATTTGGATCAATTTATTGAGGCCAGTTTGAAAGCAGGGTTGTAGGCTCATTAACCTGCTTTGATTTAGAATAAATATTTGAGCTTAAGCTTAAATGTAAAAGACCGTTGGGTAAAAGGTAATGACCTTAAGCCAGACGGTCTTTTTTAATGGCAGTTTGTGAATGGCTGTTTGTTAATAGGAATTTGGTTATTTTCTACTTTAATAGAGGTTTAACTGTTTGCAACCTCAAGCAAAGGATGCAAGACCTTTTGTAAGCCGTACTCTTCAATACTTCCAGTAATCCAATCTGCCTTAAGTTTTAAAGCAGGCTGCCCATCACCCATTGCCACGGCAAAACCTACCGCATCAAACATTTCTAAATCATTAAAACCATCGCCAATGGCCATGGCATCACTAATGTCGATACCAAAGTACTGGCAAACATCACGCACACCTCGTTCTTTGGACGCATCAATAGGCAAAATATCGCCGCCAATTTGATGCCAATGAACCAGCTTTAGTCCAAACTTCGCAAAATCTACTTCCTGCATTTTTTGCTGCTCATCTTTAAAAAATACGGAACACTGATACACAGGGTTGGTTTTATAGTAATTTGGATCAATGATTGAGCTTGGTGTCATAGCGATAAAGGCGCGTATTTGTTCATTGTCATTGGCCCAAGCCAAATGAGTGTCTGAGTCAAATTTATGAATAAGATGATCTTGACGACATAATTCATCTATCTTGCTGGCTTGTTCTAGAGTTAATGGATAATGGCTAATGATCCCTTTTTTATCGAAACTGTATTGACCATTGGTACAGACAATCGCATCAAAAACTCCTGCCTCAAATAACGCTAAAATATCTTCAGGAATGATTGATTTAGAGCGGCCAGTGGCAATGACCAATTTAATATCGGTTTTTGATAGCTGCTCTAATGTGGCTTTATTATGAGGCGCGATGACTCCGTCACGGCTTAAAGTATCGTCGATATCAAAAAATATAATTTTAGGTCTGAAAGAAAAGGTTTGTGCGGTCACAGTTGGCGTTTCATGCCTATTAATTGTGTCATCTAAAGTTAAATTGTTTGTCATGAGGGTCCTATAGGGCGGAAGTAAAGTTATAGTCTTATGGTTATAGTTTTAGGTTTTATCGTGCTGTGTTTATAGTTTTAGTTGTATAGGCTCACTATAGCAAATTACTAACAGGTTGATTTAATGCTGCTATTTGTTATTAGCTAGGGTTTCATGCAGCAAATTTATTCTATTTAATCGATTTAGGTTTAATGACAATTCGCTGACCTCAGCAAAACTGTCTTCTGATATCAAATCTGCGTAATGAGTAAGTTGATGCGCTACCCGATCTAACAAGTCTTGCGGGCAAGCAGCCATTAACTTTTTGAAAGCCTGATAAGACTCTGAATACTTTTGTAGTTTATAGGCATTGATGCACCATTCATAATAACACCAATATTTATAGATATCGGTCATGATAAAAAGCCGATTGCCCACAGGAAAAGG
>Ga0208302_100136_pt1 | contig 23283 bp, 22 predicted proteins | sample 29_taG_FD_184103 | JGI IMG/M metagenome (GOLD analysis project Ga0208302, IMG submission 184103) | Marine viral communities from Cariaco Basin, Caribbean Sea - 29_WHOI_OMZ (SPAdes) (version 2) | ecosystem: Environmental > Aquatic > Marine > Oceanic | place: Caribbean Sea: Cariaco Basin... | reverse complement strand
CGCAGAATTGGTTTGAGTCTGTCTCTGGCGTTAGCTTAGACGAAGAAGCCGCAAATTTAATAAAGTATCAACAAAGCTATGCTGCCGCAGCGCGAATTTTGTCTACGGCGCAAGAATTGTTTAATACCATTTTGCAGTCAGCAAGGTAGGTGAGTTATGCGTATATCAACGAATCAAATTTATGATCAAAACATGCGCTCGATTATGCAAAATCAGGGCGATTTGGCAAAGACTCAAGAGCAATTAGCAACTGGTAAGAAACTCTTGAAGCCTAGCGATGATCCGGTTGGCGCAGCTAAGGCGCTTAGACTTACTGAACGTTTAGATAGCTTGACTCAGTTTAAAAGAAATAATGATTTGGTGACAGGTTCACTTGAGTTACAGGAGACCGTACTCAACAGCGTAAAAAGCTCTGCCGAACGTGCACGAGCACTTACTATTCAGTCTGGTAATGGAGCGTATACGGCAGCCGATAGAGAAGCTATAGCCTCAGAACTCAAGCAAATAAAGCTAGAATTTTTAGACCTTATGAATACCAAGGATGCGGACGGCAACTACCTTTATTCAGGGTTTCAATCCGGAAAGCAGGCGTTTGCATTTGAACCCGCTTCTCCAGGAAATGCGATTACGTTTTCTGGAGACCAAGGCAAGAATTTTGTTTACTTGTCTGAAAGTTCGAAAGTTCAATCTACCTCCAGTGGGTTCGAAGTGTTTGAAGATGTGTTGAGCCGGCTAAAATTTACCGTAGACGGCAGTTCTATGCCGCTACCGACGAAAAGTACTATAAGCAATCAAGATAACTTCGATAATTTTTTCGAAAATAATTACGATCCCGCAAATAATAACTACAGAATTAATTTTTTAGCTAGTGGACAGGCTGAGCTTATCAATCAAGGAACGGGGGTTGTGTTAGGAAGCACTAGTTTTGCCTCTGGCGAGCCATTTACGCTAAAGGGCATGGAGTTCGAAGTCAATGCCATCGCAGGCGATTCGTTCGATTTTTCTCTGGATGCGCCTCAAAGAAAAAGCATGGCGCAGACTATTCATGAACTTGAAGCGTTATTGAATGACCCTGGTACAGATTCTCTATCTTTACAAGAAGGTATAGCGGATGCTCTAGTCGGTTTAGATAATGGAATGGAGCGCATTTCATTAGAGCGAGCTTCTATTGGCGGAAGACTGAATATCGCGCAAAGTATGAGTTTAAGTAACTTCGACTTGCAGATAGCAGCGCAAACCACGCTCTCGTCTATAGAAGATGCAGATTTCGCAAAGCTATCAACCGAATTTGCAAAGCAAGAAGTTGCTTTAAATGCTGCTTTAGCTACATTTCCTCAGGTGTCAGAGTTAACTCTTTTTAACTTTATATAGAAAATTAAACAGGTGGTGTCAGTATCGCACTAAGAAAATTTTTAGTATTTTAAAAGTGCGATTTCGAAAAACATCACTGCTTAGCCATACTCGGTTTAAGCTACTTCAAGCGAACCGCTGGCGCGCCCGCATAAACAGCGTTAGCTTCAACGTCCTTCAGCACTACAGAATTTGCACCTATCACAGCGTTATCGCCAATTGTAATATTTCCAAGCAAAGTTGCATTTGCGTAGATAGTGACGTTGTCACCTATGGTAATGGTTTCATCTGGGCTGTTGGTGCGCTTTTGACCTAAGGTTACACCTTGATGAATGGTAAAGTTCTTTCCTATCGAAAAGCGCGGACCAATCACAATGCCAAACCCATGTTGCACGTTGAACCCTTCACCGATTGCCGTACTGTAATATATTTCCATGCCTGTGCGGCGTCTCATCGTGCTTGCCAAATGAGGAAGGAGCGGATTGCCAGGGTCGTGAATAAACAGTTGTCTCTCTAACCGATAAAATAATATAGCTTCAACCGTTGGCTCTACTTGAACCAATGCTATTAATTCCTCTTGTGAATTAATAGACAACGTACTTTGAAGTTTTTGGTTTGCGTCTATTATTGTTTGTTTTACGGCACAATCAACAAGATGTGTTAGCTCTCGTAAAGACGATTCTGGATATTCCATACTGCTGGTTTTCAAACAAAACTGAAAATATTCGATTGCAGAAATCATATGTCACCTTCCTCCTTAAACAACGTTTATTAGCAGCACAACCTAGATTTCAGGTGTATCTGGATGGATGGCCCACAACTTATTTATGGATTAAATAGGGGTCTTTTTTCCTTAACACTTAAATTATAAGTAAAAAAACACAAAAAAATCCAACTTTTAACGTCAAGTAAATCTATGAAATTTATTTGGAAAATTAATTTTAAACTGTAAATGTCTTTTAAATTGAAAAAAAGTGTCAAGGAAAATACGCGACTGCCGTTAACTAATTATCAAGAGATAATACTTCAAGTGTAGGCGCTTCTTAAGCTTACCAATACTTGAACAAAACACAGTATGAAAATGCTAGATTGAGGAACAAGACATGAGTTTAATCGTAAATACAAACGTAAGTTCATTAAATGCCCAGCGCCAAATGATGAGTTCAAGCCTTGGCTTAGATAAAGCATTTGAGCGACTTTCATCAGGACTTCGTATTAACAGCGCTGCAGATGATGCCGCTGGACTACAAATCTCTGACAGACTTCAATCTCAGATCCTTGGCTTAAATCAAGGTAATCGTAACGCAAACGATGGCATCTCTCTGGCCCAAACTGCTGAAGGCGCTATGGAGCAAATTACTGACTCTTTCCAGCGTGTAAGAACACTAGCCGCTCAAGCTGCAAATGGTTCTAACACCAACGAAGACCGCTTGGCTATTCAAGAAGAGATACGCGCTTTGATGACGGAAGTTAACCGAATTGCCGCTGATACCACCTTCGGTGGCGAGAATCTGCTTGATGGAACCTACAACGGCGTATTTCAAGTTGGCTCTGATGCGGTACAAACGATTGGTTTCAGTATGCAGAATGTTGGTGGCTCTGCAACAGGTTCTATTTCTGCAAACGGTGGCTTTACGCTTTCTGGAATTGCTGACGTTGCAAGTGCTATTCCTGGAGGAGAAGCACTTTCTGATAAATTAGCTGGAATGAGTGACCAACTCGGCTCAGATGCTCAGGCAACAAGCTTCACTTTTTCGGATGTTTTCCAAGCGACGGGCATTTCAGTATCGTCACAAGCAAATGCGCAAGCGGTATTAGGGGGAATGGACAGCCTTATTGCGGTAGTAGACAAAAAGCGCGCTGAATTAGGTGCAGTACAAAACAGATTTCAATCAACAATCAATAATCAAGCCAACATCTCGGAGAATTTGTCTGCGGCAAAATCACGTATTAAAGATGCAGATTTTGCCGCTGAAACGGCAAAATTAACGCAAAACCAGATTTTGCAACAGGCGTCGCAAACTATTTTAGCGCAGGCGAATCAACGTCCGCAGGCTGCACTAAGTCTACTTCAGTAATAGGGTAAGTCAGCTCCCCTGACCAGTGAATGGGGTAAAGCCAGGGGAGCTAGGTGGTCAGCATAAGCGGAGGCTATTGCTTAAACCAGAATGTGTCAAAGGCATCGCCATGTCTTTGACACATTTACGTGAAAGCATTTATTATGCCGTTATTCCACCTTTTATGAGTTATAAATAAGTTTCATCAATTTTCCGCTTTTGTATGCATTACCCACCGTGCTATGTCCACTGGATGAACTTCTTTACCTAGATTCGATTATCGCCATTTTTCTGTTCCTCCCGAAGGTTTAAAATTTTTTCGCAACGTTTACAGCCGATATTCTATTGGTGGTTGACGCTCATCAGTAGTTATTTATCTATTTATTTTGAAAACAAAAAATTAAAGATCCGGTCGTGGCTGTCGATAAATTAATTAGGCGGGATGTTTTCTTTAAACGGCTCGTGAAATTCGAACATGTCGCTTAGGGGTAGGTAACTGTTCGAAATCGTTAAAATAAATTGGAGGCTATTATGGCTTTAACCGTAAATACAAACGTGAGTTCGTTAAATGCACAGCGTCAATTGATGAGCTCTGGAAATAACTTGGACAAGGCGTTCGAGCGTCTATCCTCTGGATTGCGTATCAATAATGCATCTGACGATGCGGCTGGTTTACAGATATCAAACCGCTTGGAAGGCCAAATTAATGGATTAAGTCAAGGAAATCGTAACGCAAACGACGGTATCTCTGTTGCTCAGACAGCCGAAGGCGCTATGGAGCAAATCACCGATTCTTTCCAACGCGTAAGAACTCTTGCAGCACAAGCAGCGAACGGATCAAACACTAATGAAGACCGTTTAGCAATTCAAGAAGAAATGCGTGCTCTAATGGAGGAAGTTAATCGTGTTGCTGCTGATACCACCTTTGGTGGTGAGAACCTACTTGATGGAACCTACAAAGGCGTATTTCAAGTTGGCTCTGACGCGGTACAAACGATTGGTTTTAGTATGCAGAATGTTGGCGGCTCCGCAACAGGTTCTATTTCTGATAATGGTGGTTTTACGCTATCGGGTATTGCTGGTATTGCAAGTGCTATCCCTGGCGCAGAAGCACTCTCTGATAAATTAGCTGGAATGAGTGACCAACTCGGCTCAGATGCTCAGGCAACAAGCTTCACTTTTTCGGATGTTTTCCAAGCGACGGGCATTTCAGTATCGTCACAAGCAAATGCGCAAGCGGTGTTAGGGGGAATGGACAGCCTTATTGCGGTAGTAGACAAAAAGCGCGCGGAGCTGGGTGCAGTTCAGAACCGCTTTCAATCTACAATCAACAACCAGGCGAACATTGCTGAAAACTTGTCTGCCGCACAATCTCGTATAAGAGATGCAGACTTTGCCGCTGAGACGGCAAAGCTTACGCAAAACCAGATTTTGCAACAGGCTTCGCAGGCCATCTTAGCACAGGCAAACCAAAGGCCTCAGGCAGCATTGAGCTTGTTAGGCTAATATGATTACATTAAGTGAATAAACGCTCTATTATGAGCGTTTATTCAATTATCACGAAAGTGAGTGTTAGGAGGGGAAATGTCTGTTAACAGTTCTTTAGAGTTTGGTAGTCCTACATCTAGCTATCGCGAAAGAGAAGCCCTAACCGCTGATAGTCGCGACAGCAAAAGTGCAAGTACTACTGCAAAAGGTGAAAACGCTATCAGTTCGGATAGGTTTATTTCTGAAAAAGATATAATCGGCGAAAAAAATGAACCTTTCATAAAAGCAGAAGAGGAAAATTCGTCAAAATCCTTTTCCGATAGTACAATAGATGACAAGCTCCTAGTCGTTAATAACCAGCTCTCTTTAAAGTCAACGAGCTTAGTTTTTGAGTTTGACGACACCAGTGAACCGCCAATTGTTAAAGTCATTGATAAAGAAAGTGGCGACGTAATCAGGGAAATCCCGCCAAAAGAATTGCGTGAAATAGCTAAAGCTTTAACAGATATTGCAGATAACATGAGTATAAGCGGTGGCGTCGAACATGGAAAACAATCATCTGGAATATTTATCGACGAGCGATTTTAATTTTTGTTCATTTTGAGAGGCGTTGTAGATGACGACAATAACAAATGCTGGAGTAGGATCTGGTCTAGATTTAGAAGCGATAATCTCTGCAACTCTTCAGGCTTCAAATCAGCCTAAACTTCAAAAATTTGCTTCGCGTGAGTCTGAACTCTCAGTACAGCTAACGGGTATTGGCGGTATTAAATCGGTGATGAGTAAACTTCAAGACGTATTTGAAGAGCTTGCATCACCAGATGAATTCAATCAGCGCGTTGCAAATGTGCGCCAACCCAGTAACGCTGAAACGCTAGGCGATCTAGTGTCTGTTAGGGCTGACGAAACAGCCACTACAGGTGCTTTTGAATTAAACGTACTACAAATTGCCAAAGGCAGTAGAGCGCAAACTGACACGTCGAACCCCGCGAATGTTTTTACTTCAGCAGATGAAGCGGTTACGTCGGCGGCGGGCACACTCACATTCACGGCCGGCAGTAAATCGTTCGATATCGATATTGAAGCGGGTGCAACCCTCGAAGAAATTCGTCAAACAATCAATAATAACGCAACGTTCGGTGTGTCGGCTAACATAATCAATACTGGCAGCGAAAGCTTATTAGTTTTCGAGTCAAGTGAAGCCGGCGCCGGAAATGATTTGGTGATTACCAACAACAATGCAGAGCTAGATAGGCTCTCTACTGTCGCAAACGCTGGCGGCCCCGGTGGCCTTGTAATTGGTGCACAAGATAGCGCACAAGATGCCATAATCGAAGTAGACGGCATTCAAATTAGCAATTCAAGCAATGTGTTTACCAACGCTGTGCAAGGCCTTACTATTACAGCAAAACGTGAAAGCGAAGCATCTGAAGTCGCCAATGTTGATGTTGAGTTCGACAGAGAAGGTGTAACCACCAAAATTGATGAATTTATCGCTGCGTTTAACAACACTATAGATATGATTGGTCAACAATCTTCTTTGGTAAGCTCGCCTTTATTTGGCGACGCGACCATCCGCTCAATTAAAGACCAGCTTATCAATGCGCTTACCACAAAGATTGAAGGTGCAGGCGATTTTGAAACCATTTTTGATATTGGTCTATCGCTTAATGAAAATGGCAAATTAGAAAAACAAAACGTAGTAAGAAGCCTTAACGAAGCGCTCGATACCAATTTTTCAGATATTGGAAAATTGTTTACCAATACGGGTGGACTAGCGGAAACCTTTGGGGCTATTTTAGAGAACTATGTTGACTCGTCTGGCGTGCTTAAGCAGCGCCAAGACATTCTTAATCTTCAAAAAGATGATCTTGAGGATGACCGCTTAAATCATCAATTTCGCATGCAGCAGTTAGAATCCAGCTTGCGTCAAAAATATGCATCATTGGATACCTTGATTGCATCAATGCGAAGTTCTGGCGACTACCTTATGGGGCAGTTAAGCTCACTTCCTGGATTTACTAGAGAGTAAGCTTTTCTGGTTATCTGTGATTTAAAAATTAAGTGAATGTATTATGAACGGTAAAATAAAGCATTATCAACGTGAGGCACTAAAAACACGTCTTGCCAGCGCAGACCCTTTTGAAGTAACCCAAATGCTTATGGAAGGTGCCCTTGAGTCGATGAAAATTGCAAAAATTAACATTGAAACCAAAGATTTAGAAAGCAAAAGTAAATTCATAGCAAAAGCAACTACCATTATAGACTCGCTGCGTTTGAGCTTAGATTTCGAGGTGGGTGGTGAAATATCTACTAATCTTTCTGCGCTGTATCGCTATATGTCTGAGCGATTGCTTGAGGCTAGCATTGAGAATGACATCACCAAAATTGATGAAGTTATTGACTTGTTATCCGGTATTAAAGGTGCGTGGGATCAAATAAGCGAAAGTGATCGCAACGCAGCCTATACGCAAATACAAAATAAGACTGCAATAGGTGAGTAACGATATTTTTTCTAGTGTCTATGATTTATCGGTAAAGTTAGCGAACTGTATTGGCGCCGAAGAATATGACAAAGCGACACAGATAGCTGATTTACTGGATAAAGAAATTAGGAAGTTAGACCGCGCTGCACTGCTTGATTTAAGTGGCCACCAAGTTACCTTTTTACACAACCTTGCACAATGGCTGACCGATCAGGACGGTGTATTGCGCGAGCGCAGCAAAAACCTTATTGATATCATTGCACCATTGAACGACCATAGCAGGTCGAATTATAGAAAAAAATACTAGAGATACGCATTAAATGGATGATATACAAAAGACATTAAAAGCACTCGAAGAGAAAATAGAAGCAGCAATAAAAAAACAACAAAAACAAAAACTTTTCGAAAAAAAGTCCAATGCGTTATATCTGAAAAACCTTGAAGCCTTTAAGCTTTATTTCCCTGACCTCTATCAGCAAATCCGAAACTTTCAACCGCGAGAAGACTTTAATCTCTTTGTTACTGAATCTGGACATGGAAACTTCATTCCTAAGGGACAAACTAGGCCTTTTTATGGCGACAACCCAGTCGAGCAATCGAGAAAACAGGTTGAAAAGTACACACAAAAAGCATTCTTTGGGCGTTCGGAGCTTTACCGTTCCGTGTCGGCAGGGATGAGGGTAGATGAACGTATCCATATTCGTTACATGGCAGACCTTGTTGAATCTTTTATCGACGCAGAAGTGATAAATGAGGAAAAGTTGTCCTATCTGCCAGCACATTTTCCCACGTGTATGATGTTTGGATTGGGGCTGGGTTACGCCTTGTTAACGCTGCTTGACCAGTTCTCTTTTGACTATGTCTTTGTTTGTGAACCTGATTTTGAAACCTTTTACGCCAGCCTTTACTGCATCGACTGGAGCACAATTTTGCACGAGTCAGAAGCACAGGACCGAAGTGTATTTTTGAAAGTTGGCGTCTCGTTTGAAATTTTTCTGCAAGAGTTAATGAGCATTGTCGACAGTGTAGGCCCCTCGTCATTAGTCAGCAGCTTTTGCTATCAACACACGCCTGGTGCTGAAGTTAACGCATTAATTGAGCAGTTTTTCGAGAACTTTGGACTCATTCAATTAGGTTATGGGTTTTATAATGATGCGGTAACCGGTCTTGCGCATACAATAGAAAACGTGAACGATAACCGCTGCCCAGTGTTTCTGCCTACCGAGGCGAACAAGTCTAAGTTAAATGGTCTAACAGCTTATGTGGTGGCGAACGGGCCGTCTTTGGACGAAGCCATAGAGGTAATCAAAGAAAACAAAGACAATGCGATTATCTTTGCGGCGGGAACAGCCCTAAACTCACTGATTAAAGTGGGTATTACGCCGGACTTCCATGTTCTTGTCGAGCGGCCAAAAACCACTTATGACTACTTAGTTGAAACCGTCGATTTAGCCTACTTAAAGAATCTGAACTTATTGACCGTTGATGTCATGTACCCAGAAGTCCCCCCTCTGTACCAGTGGTCGGGAATGAGCTTAAAGGGGCCCGAGGCCGGCTCTTTATTTTCACAATACGAATTTTTAAAGTCACGCCAGCAATTTCTTCCTGTGCTTGCTTCCTCTGGACCTTTAGTCGCGAATACAGCGCTGGCCTTTGCCACGGCCTTTGGGTTTGGTGAAATCTACCTGTTTGGCGTAGACAATGGCTATCCAGTAACGGGCCAAACGCATTCTAAGCTCAGTATTTATAATGAAAAGAACCGCAACGCTGCATTTAATGTGTCGACCGATGGGGCCACACATATGCTTGACGGCAACTTAGGTGGGAAAGTCAAAGCGATTAGCCTAATGGTTCAAGCGAAACAGCAAATGGAGTCGCTGATAAAAGGCACGCCTAAAACCAGCTTTTACAACGTAGGCTCAGGGGCTAAAATTGAAAAAGCTGAGCCGCTCTACGCTGACGATGTCCTTCCCGTCGCCAGAAAGCAAGCCAAAAAGCATGTTGTAGAAGCGATGAAAACTAGCTTCTTCACCAACATCACTTTTGACGAACCAGAAAAAACTGTGGGTAAAGAAGAGTTTGCGTCTTTGTGTGATTATTTGATTGAGATAGCTAACCGGCCGTTTCATTCAAGAAAAGACGCCTCTGACCTGTTAAAGGCGCAGTCTAGAGTGGTGTATGCCTATCGCGGGAAAAAATTCGGGCACCTTTATCATGTAATGAAAGGCAGCATGATGTACTTCCATTGCCCTCTACTAACCTTATTGTATCTTTACTCCGATGAAGCGAAAACCCTTAAAGCTTTTAAGGCGGGCTTGGTGGTTTGGAAAAACTACATTAACGCGATGAAGTCTGACTACCCGGGTGCATGGAAGAAGCGTTGTGAGTACTCATTAGCGGTAGAATTACAGCTTAAAAAAGCGAATGAAGAAACTTAACAGCTGTTTTTCTAAGTGAATAAGATCACCTTCTACTTGCGAATAACTGAAACGGAATTTGCAGTAGGAGGTGATGGGTATTGAGTACTTGCGCAGATCTTCGAGTTGAATCAAAAGGTGAGTTACTGTTCTGTAACTAGCAAGTTTATCCGCGAGTTAAATTTTTAGCTTGAAGGAATGACCAGCGATTTCAACAGTGGGTTGAAATTCTTGATAGCTTGTAGCTCTAATTCGTCGTTTTATCTCTTCTTTTTGCATGTAAGGCTCAATGATACTTAAATTGTCGAGTTGCTTTCTGCTAAAAGGTTTTCTCGTCCATCTCTCATTAGACGAAGGAAGAGGTTCATTTTTTATTATTCGCTCAAGTATTTCGTAAAAAAGAATCAATTGAAAATCATACGTCCTCGAGAGGAGAGAACTGATGTCATCAGATTGAAACACAGGAAAACGTTTGACTGCAATAATATCTCCAGTATCAACGCTTTGTGCCATGTGATGACAAGTAACACCAAATTCTTCAGCTTCCTCATATAACGCAAAATTATTACACCCTATACCTGGGTAGTGAGGAGTCGCTGGGTGGAAATTAATTGCAGCTACTTTTGCTTCTTTTATCAAATAGTCTGGAATTACCCACCTTGATAAGTATGAAATTATGTAGTCACCTCTCCATAGCTTTACCTTTTCTGGCAGCGGTTCACCCCATTCGCCAAAATATGTAAAAACGTTTTCGAAATTTTTATTGATGAATTCTGCCGCTTTTTTGCAGTGCGAATCGCTCTTTTTGCCAAGAAATAGAATTTTGTTTTTTTGCATTTTTAAACTTACTCTAACTGCTAGTTCTCCAATTGCGCCTCACGTTCTGTAATTCGAGAACTAAAAGTTGACGAAACAACGCTATAATTTGGTGAGTCTCAAGTCATTACATGACTCTCGGTTGAAGTTCCAAATAGGCTGGATTAATTCCCATTTACCATTCACTTTTTTCCATAAATGCGGGCTTCTAAAGTGTTCAATGACATCGTGATAGCGAGATAACGAAATTCCCATATAATCACAGCAGTCTTGAATGTATTGTTCGGGGAATTCGCCGTCAAAACGCTTAACCAGCGCGATGCCCTCATCACGCGTAATGTCACCGTTGCGAATTTCCTGAGCGGTGTCATAGGTGGCTCTGCCAATACCAAATTTGATACTGGTCGTGTGGTAGTGCAGCCAGTCGATTTTATCGTCCAGCGAACTGTATTTACTGAAGCTGCCTTCTGTTCTGTGGAAATTGGGTTGAAAATCAGAGTTTTCTATCGCGTAATAGTACGCTTCTTGAGGATGCCATTTAACGTAGTATCCAAGGTAGTGCACTTCAGTACCGGTTTTTTCAATGGCCTCGGGTTTGACTGGAAAGTAAGCTTCTAAATCAGAGAGTTTGAAACCGAAATCGTTAATCAAATCGATAGCAGGGATCCCTCCTAACACCAGATCGCTGATAGCGTCTTCTGACGTGAAGTATTTAGAATCGCGGGTGGGCTTTTCGTTGTCTTCTATCGCATTGCCATATTCGGCCTCGTTTTCGCCAAAGATAACCAAAGGAATGTCTAATAGCACCGACATTCTGGGGGCTAGGTTTTTTTGGCCTAAGATGAAAGGCTGAAAAGGATGCCCAAGGTTTTCAAACGCAGATTTTGTCAAAAAGCGATGCAATTTACGGTTTTGGTTATAGGTATAGTTGGCAAAACCCGCGTTTAGCCAGGCTTCGAAATTCTGCCTGCCTATTTTAGTGTAAATGGCAGGTGGCCATGTCACCAAGATAGGGTTCATGTTGTATTTGAATTTTAGAATATGGGCGGCTTGAATGCTGTCTTTTCCACCACTGCCGGGCACCACTACATCGTATCTGCCGTCATTTCGTCTGAATCTGTTGCACAATGCCTCTAGTTCTTTGTTGCGCTCACTCCAATCGATAGTACGCTTTTTCTCTGCGTAGCGGCAGGCCTCACATACGCCTTCCTCATCAAAGGCAAGCGTACGTTTTTTTTCGTCTGCCTTTTGCTTGAATTCGACGGTGGAAGAGGGCCGCTGATTGTTCATAGTACAGCGTTTGCAAAACACCACATTGAGTGGCAAACCGTATTTACCTGTTGCTTCAGCCATAGTGTTCGCTCCCTAATAGTCGATAAAATTCTTAAAAATTTGCACACCAGCATCGCGACTTTTCTCGGGGTGAAATTGCACGCCGAAAATGTCGCCTTTTGCAATCGCAGAGACAAACTGATGGCTTTTGTATGAGGTTAAACTGGCGATGTCTGTGTAATTGACGAGTTCATAAGAATGCATAAAATAAAAAGGCTCATTTTCCACGCCCTTGAGTATTTTATTTTCTTTAACGATGTTAATTTTGTTAAAGCCCATGTGGGGGACTTTGCCCTCACAGCGCAGCGGCTGAACTTCGGCATCAAAAATATTAAGCCCTTCTGACTTGCCGTGCTCAAACCCAATACGCGCCATAATTTGCATACCAAGACAAATACCTAACGTAGGCTTGCGATTCATGTGCTCTTGTAGCGGCCCCACTAGGCCGTGGGCGGTTAATTCGTGCATGGCGTCTTTAAATGCACCTACGCCGGGAAGAATGATTTTATCTACACGCTCTAGCGCCTGTACATCTTTTACTTCAACCCACTTTCCTCCGGCAAGGCTTATACTGCGCTTGATGCTAAACGTATTGCCAGATCTACCCGTATCAATAATTCCAATAGTTGCTGACACGATTAAACCTCCACACCACGGTTTCTTAAAAACTCGCGAATATCGTGAATGGTAACCTCGTCGTAGTGCAATAGTGAGGCAATCGCGATACCGCCGAGATTAGCAATTCGGGCAACCGCTAATATATCGTCAAGGGAGCCAGCGCCACTTGCGGCAACTACCGGGATATCTACCAAGCTCACGACTTTTTGAATGAGTTCAAGGTCGAAGCCCAAGCGCCGTCCATCTCGGTCTACCGACTGTAAAACAATTTCCCCCGCACCTCGTTGCGCTGCTTCTTGTACCCATTCCAGTACGTCTTTTGAAGTGCGTATGCGTCCACAGTCTGTATAACATTCCCACGTTCCAGTAGGTAACCGTTTCGCTTCAATATTCAAAACAACAGATTGCGCACCAAAGGTTTTGGCTGCCTGGTTGATAAGGTCAGGACTGTTTTGAACTACCTCGGTATTGACCAACACTTTATCTGCACCTGAGTGAAAAAGGTTTGAAAAATCGTCGAGCGACCTTACCCCGCCACCTACACCAAGCGGAACGAGTACTTTTTCAGCAGTTTCTTCTATATAAGGAGTTAACAATTTCCTTTGGTAAAGTGAAGAGACGATGTCGATGTAGATGATTTCATCGGCGCCTTGCTGATAATACTTGTAAGCCAGTTCTGCGGGCTCACCAACTTTACGTAAACCTTCAAAGTGAACCGGCTTTACTACAAAGGGAGGTTTAACATCCAACTTCGCGATTATTCTTAATGTCATTTTGCCTATCCGGATACCCGTTACTGACAAATTGTATTCAGTAATGGAAAGAGTTTAACCCAATATTTGTCTTCGCTTTACCGCACGAAGCCGTGTTAGTAAAGTGGCAGAGAGCCCCTGCGATTTACACTTTGCTTCTTGAAAGTCAGCAAAAGCACTAACTTATAGTATTAAGCCAGCATTTTCCACAAAGTGACAATAACCATTTAGTGTTGCAGTAGAAGCGCGAGTCACGAAGTGCGTCGAGGCCTCACCATTGCTAATTATCGACCTGCAAGGCAGGGAACTTTAGAAAAATTTTATCTATGCGAACGGCATAGGGGGAATTCCCCGAGGTTGCGTCATAAGGTATGCTAGCGTAAATAGCTAAAGATAATTGATATTTTATCGATACAAAGAATAGCGGCGACTAAAAAATATAGCTTGCTGTTTATATAATATTGCAAACCGTACAAAGACAGGAACACACTTTATGCTCGACCTTCTCGCACTCATAGGCAGAGATCAAGAACTCTTCACGCAGGACATTGAGCACTATGAGGCTGCATTAAGCGAGATTATCACACAGTCTAAATTTCTTGTGTTGGGCGGGGCGGGCAGTATCGGCCAAGCGGTTACAAAACAAATATTTAAGCGCCATCCTCAAAAGCTACACGTTGTAGACATCAGTGAAAATAATACGGTGGAATTGGTTAGGGATATTCGCAGCTCAATGGGCTATATCAACGGCGACTTTCAAACTTTTGCACTTGATATTGGTTCTGATGAATACGATGCTTTTTTCGACGCCGATGGTGACTTTGACTATGTGCTAAATTTATCTGCTTTAAAACACGTTCGCAGTGAAAAAGACCCCTATACGCTGATGCGTATGATTGAAGTTAATATCCTCAACGTTGAAAAGACACTGAAACAGTGCATTGAAAAGGGCGTCAAAAAATACTTTTGCGTATCTACAGATAAAGCGGCAAACCCCGTCAATATGATGGGAGCGTCAAAGCGAATCATGGAAATGTTTGTCACCCGCCGCAGCCACGACATTGAAGTGTCGACCGCGCGGTTTGCCAATGTTGCGTTTTCTGATGGCTCTCTTCTTCACGGATTCAACCAGCGCATTGAAAAGCGCCAGCCTATTGTGGCGCCAACCGATATCAAACGTTATTTTATACTTCCTGAAGAGTCGGGCGAATTGTGTTTGATGTCCTGCCTGTTGGGGAGTAACCGAGATATTTTCTTCCCCAAACTCAGTGAAGCCTTCCACCTCATTTCATTTGCGGATATTGCAACTAAGTACCTTAAAGGCAAAGGTTATGAGCCGTATATTTGCTCAAGTGAAGAGGAAGCCAGAGCCTTAGCATTGACCTTGCCCGATAAGGGCCAGTGGCCCTGTTGGTTCACGCAAAGTGATACAACTGGGGAAAAGGATTTTGAAGAATTCTTTACCGCCAATGAAGTATTGGACATGGCCCGTTTTCACGGTATAGGCGTTATCGCGATGGCATCTCAATTTGATAATGCTTTGCTGGATCACTTTGAAAAGGCCCTAACTCAAATGAAACAAAACAAGCGCTGGACGAGAGCAGAGATAGTCGAATTATTTTCTACCATGCTGACTAATTTCGAGCATAAAGAAACGGGGAAATACCTCGACAGCAAAATGTGATAGGGCATGAGGACTATGACAAACAACCTGGTTAAGTTTATTCGAGAGCTGTTTGATACCAATGAGGGGATCCCATTGCACACCCCCACCTTCCAAGGTAACGAAAAAAGCTATGTAGGTAATACAATAGAGAGTACGTTTGTATCGAGCGTGGGCAAGTATGTCGATGAATTTGAAAAAGCACTCGAGCAGTATACCCAATCTTCGAAAGTGGTAGCCACGGTAAACGGAACCTCCGCCCTTCACACAAGCCTGTATATGGCAGGGGTAGCCCCAGGTGATATGGTTATCACACAGGCCCTGACCTTTGTGGCAACGTGTAACGTTATCGCCCATATGGGGGCAGAGCCCGTTTTCATCGATGTGTCGCCAACGAGTTTGGGCATGTGTTCCCGCGCACTTGACGATTATTTGCATGCCTCGGCGCGTCGCACTGCGTCGGGGTGCGTTCACCGCGAATCTGGCAAGGCCATTAAAGCAGTGGTGCCCATGCACACGTTTGGGCATCCGGTAGCGTTGGACGCACTAGTAGAGGTATGTGACCATTGGAACCTAGTTTTAGTCGAAGATGCGGCTGAAAGCTTAGGTTCGTTTTACAAGGGGACACATACTGGCACGGTGGGTGCGTTTGGCGCATTAAGTTTTAACGGCAATAAAATTATTACCACCGGAGGTGGGGGGGCTGTGCTTTGTAAGCAAAATGATGACGGAATTAGAGCTAAGCACTTGACCACTCAGGCTAAAGTGCCGCATCCTTTTGAGTTTTATCACGATGAACTTGGGTTTAACTTCCGTATGCCTAATATAAATGCAGCACTAGGGTGTGCGCAAATGGAGCAGCTACCACGCTTTTTAGCCTACAAACGCCGCCTTGCACACTACTATCAAGACTTCTTCGAAAATACGCCGTTTCAATTTGTTAAAGAGCCTGAATATGCAGTATCTAACTATTGGCTTAATGCGGTGATATGCCCAGACATATCGTCGCGTAATGATTTGTTAGAGAAAACTAATGCAGCGGGTGTGATGACAAGGCCAGTGTGGCAGTTAATGCACCGACTTCCCATGTTTGCAAAAGCCGAGCGCGGCGACCTTCAGTATTCAGAGTATCTAGAAAGTCATTTGGTGAATATCCCCAGTTCGCCCGTCGCACACTTAACCAACGCTAGTGGTCATTAGATGTCGCAGTTAAAAAAGAACGTCGCTGTCTTTACCGGTACACGGGCCGAGTATGGCTTGCTCTACTGGATCTTAAAAGATATACAGCGCGATCCAGCGCTGAATTTACAACTGGTGGTTTCGGGTACGCATTTATCGCCGTCGTTTGGCATGACCTACAAAAACATTGAAGACGATGGCTTTCACATTGCCGCAACTGTGGAAATGTTGCTTTCATCTGATAGCGCCATAGGCACGGCAAAAAGCACTGGACTGGGCATCATTGGTTTTACTGATGCCTTTGCGCGATTACAGCCCGATGTCATTGTCATCTTAGGCGATCGATTTGAAGCACTGGCGGCTGCGCAAACGGCAATGCTACTAAGAATACCCATTATTCATTTACACGGCGGTGAGATAACTGAAGGTGCGTATGACGACAGTATCCGCCATGCGATCACCAAAATGAGTTTCCTCCATGGCGTGTCCACCGAAGAGCATCGACACAGAGTAATTCAGCTTGGTGAAGCGCCCGAACGGGTTGAAAATATTGGCGCAGTAGGCTTAGACCACCTAACCAAGTCGACGCTCATGTCGCTAAGCGAATTAAGCTGTTCGCTTAACTTTGCGTTAAATAAAGACTTTTTTATTGTTACCTATCACCCTGAAACTTTAGGCGAGGCATCGCCAGAAATGGCGTTTCAAGCGCTTTTAAGCGCATTAGATCAATTCCCCAATTATCAGGTAATTTTAACCTTCCCAAATGCTGATGATGGTGGCAGTGGTATTATTCGAATGATCGAAGACTATCGCACAGCGCATCCAGAGCGTGTCTTTGCTATCGCCTCGTTAGGTCACATTCGCTATCTAAGTGCCGTAAAACATTGTGCAGCCGTTGTTGGGAACTCATCGAGTGGCATTATCGAGGTGCCTTCATTCGGTAAACCCACAGTGAATATTGGAATTCGCCAAAAAGGGCGTGTCTCTGCATCCAGCGTTATTCACTGTGATTCTTCGAAGGCAAGTATTACTATCGCCATTGCGCGGGCGCTGAGCCTAGAGTTTCAGCAGCACGCCAGTCAGGTGACGAATCCATATGGAAGCGGCAACAGCAGCGCGCGGGTGTTAAACATGATTAAAAAGCTAAATAAGCCTGAAACCAAGACATTTTATGACATTGATAATATAAAAGAGAGTGTAGCGAGATGACACAAATTATTGCAGAAGCTGGAGTCAACCATAATGGAAACCCTGATCTCGCGTTCGCTTTGATTGAGGAAGCACATAAAGCCGGCGCGGATATCATTAAGTTTCAGACGTTTAAGGCTGAGCAACTAGCGTCACCCGTTGCCCAACAGGCTCTCTATCAGCAAGTTAATACGCAAAAAAGTGAGTCACAGTTAGCTATGCTCAAACGGTTAGAGCTTGATTACAGTTTGCACCAACATTTAATAGAGCATTGTCAGTCGCTTGACATTGCCTTTATGTCAACCGCATTTGACGGGGAAAGTCTCCAATTTCTGACGCAAATCTTGGGACTCACAACGCTTAAAATTGCCTCGGGTGAGTTAACCAATGCGCCATTTTTGCTTGCCCATGCGCGTACGGGTTGCAAGCTCATCGTTTCGACGGGAATGGGTACGTTAGCCGACATTGAAAGCGCTCTTGGCGTGATTGCCTTTGGGCTGACGGCAGATACACGTGAAATCCCGTCACGGGAGGCATTTGAATATGCTTATGCCTCGAAGGACGGGCAGTTGGCGCTTAAGCAGAATGTAACTTTGCTTCATTGCACAACGGAATACCCTGCGCCATTTGAAGAAATTAATTTAAAAGCCATGGATACATTAGCGGGGGCATTTGACCTCCCTACGGGGTACTCAGATCACAGTGAAGGCATTGCTGTGCCTTTGGCCGCGGTGGCAAGAGGCGCATGCGTGATAGAAAAGCACTTTACGCTGGATAAAAATTTGCCGGGACCTGACCACAAAGCGTCGCTGACGCCCAGTGAATTAGCAGCTATGATAACGGGCATAAGACAAATAGATGTGGCATTAGGTTCGCCAGTCAAGGCGCCAACGGTCTCTGAATACAGAAATAGAAGCGTAGCGCGAAAGTGTTTGGTGGCAGCCGGTGATATTGAAAAAGGTACGCCATTTACTAAAAGCAATATCGCGATAAAAAGGGCGGGAAATGGTCTTTCACCCTTCGAATACTGGCGTATGGTAGGGACGATAGCGTCTAGAAGCTACGTCAATGGAGAGCCCATTTGTGACTTATCATGAAGAGCATTTCGCGAATCAGCTTGATAATGTTAGAAGTACGAGCAAATCATCTTATAAGTTCTCTCAGCAAGACATTGAGGGCCAACCGAGCCTTATTGTAATTGATCCATTCGTTCAAATTTTGGTGAATGCTTTTGCAGCTTCGAAGGCAAGAGTTGGAAGAAACGCTTGGTTAAAGTATTCGATTGATGTTGGCGAAATGACGCGTTTAACAGCGAAAAAGTTCAGCTAAGTATGGGAAAGCGGGGGACCTAGAGATGATTACTTACTGGCAAAAAACACTAATTTCGACGACCAGTACAATTAAGCACGCTATCAGTATTATCAACAGCGAGGCGTTAGGTGTCGCAATAGTAGTTGATAAGAACAACATCCTGAGAGGGGTTGTTACGGACGGTGATGTGCGAAGAGGGCTTCTCAAAGAAGTAGCGATAAATGACAATGTTTCAGCCATAATGAATACGTCACCTTTCACGGCGTCGTCTTCGATATCTGACAAGCAGCTATTTAACTTGATGGAGTCGAACGGCATTATGGCTGTGCCTATCGTCGATGCAGAAAGAAAAGTCATTGGCCTTAAAACACTGCGCGACACCCTTCGCCAAAGAAAGCTCAAAAACCCAGTGTTTATTATGACAGGCGGATTTGGGACTCGGCTAAAACCCTTGACGGATGACTGCCCTAAGCCAATGCTAAAAGTGGGTGATAAGCCCATTCTCGAAATCATTATCAGAAGCTTTATTCGTTCGGGGTTTGAGAACTTTTATCTGTCGACCCACTACATGCCAGATAAAATTAAAGAGTATTTCGGTAACGGTGAAAGCCTAGGGGTTAATATCACCTATGTGCACGAAGAAACACCGTTGGGCACGGGGGGGGCGTTAGGGCTATTGCCATCAAATATACCTGATGACTTGCCTCTAATCATGATGAATGGAGACGTTCTCACTAAGGTAGATTTTCAGCAGCTCCTCGACTTTCACAATGACAGTCAGGCCGACGCCACTATGTGCGTCACAGAATACAATTATCAAGTACCCTTTGGTGTAATAGAAAATGAGGGCAGCAAAGTAGTTGGAATGAGCGAAAAACCGGTTTATCGCTTTTTTGTTAATGCCGGTATGTATGTAGTGTCGCCGCAAATTGTTAAGTCAGTCCCTCAGAATCACAAAATTGATATGCCCTCGCTACTTGAACAGCACATGGGGAATAACAAAAATGTTATGATGTTCCCTATTCACGAATATTGGCTTGATATAGGCAGAATAGACGACTTTAATCGCGCGCAAACTGATATAAAAGTGCTGGATTTGGATTTATGAGCAAAAACTTTGCGGTGGTTGGTTTAGGGAATATCGCTGAGCGCCACCGTCAAAATATTAAGGCCTTGTGGCCTAACTCGAATATTTTCGCTATATCGTCAAGCGGCCGTGCTGCGCAAGCGCCCATTGCAAACTGTGACAACTTCGCTGCAAACATCGCAGACGTGCCGGTCAACACAATGGATACGGCTATCATTGCCTCGCCAGCTCCCTTTCATGTTGCTCATGCTATGACGTTTCTGCGCGCTGGGGTTCCTACCCTTATCGAAAAACCCTTGTGCACTAACCTTGAGGAGGCGAGCACGCTTGAGCAGTACGCGAAGGATAATAACAGTAGAGTCGCAGTGGGGTACTGTTTACGCTTTTTACCGTCCGCTGGGTTGATGAAACAGTTAATCGAAAACAGTAAAGTGGGTCAGGTTTTGAATGTCTTCATTGAAGTTGGCCAGTATTTACCCCAGTGGCGGCCTTCCAAACACTACAAAAAGACGGTCTCGGCTAATGCGGCATTAGGAGGCGGCGCACTGTTTGAACTCAGTCACGAGTTCGATTATTGCCAGTGGATTTTTGGCGGTCTATCACTTAAACATGCGTACTTGCGTCGCTCAGAACAATTGCAGCTGGACGTTGAAGATATCGTCGATGTTGTTGCAACCTTGCCCAATGGCGCATTGGTGAACCTTCACTTAGACTTTTTACAACAAAAAGCACACAGGCACTGCCGGGTTGTGGGAAGCGAGGGAACGCTGAACTGGGATCTGATAAAAAACGAAGTGACGTTTTGTAACAACGACGGCTGCACAACGCTGTACAGTAAACCTCAGTGGGACAAAAACCTGATGTATACCGAAATGTTAGAGCAATTTTTTGGTGCGACAACGACGCTTGAGAAGTCGCCTATTTGTTCGCTTGCTGAAGCGGTTAATACGCTAAGTTTTATTAACAACGTCAAGCATGCCGTGCCAACCGCGGGCAGTATTAGAAGTGATGACCTAGAATGAATAATTGTGCGTTTATCTTTGCCCGAGGGGGCTCGAAAGGTCTGCCGAGAAAGAATGTTAAACCGTTAGCGGGTAAACCGCTTATTGCCTATTCTATCGAGGTGGCAAAGCGTTGCCCAATAGTCGATGCGGTCTTTGTCTCTACCGACGACAAGGAGATTGCCGAGGTCGCAACTGGTTATGGCGCCGTTGTGATCGATAGGCCTGCTGAGCTTGCCACAGATACTAGCCCCGAATGGCTTGCCTGGCGCCATGCTGTAGAATGGGTTAAGACGAACTATAAACCGTTTGAAATATTTATAAGTTTGCCTACCACCAGCCCGTTGCGACATGTGGGTGACGTCGAGGCTGCGATCGATAAAATCCAACAGCGTGATGGCGATGTGTGTCTGTCGATTACACCAGCAAATCGAAACCCTTATTTCAATATGGTATCCATGGCAAAAAATGGGCGTGTTGAATTGGTCATGCAGCCGCAAAGTGACGTAAGCCGTCGCCAAGACGCCCCACCAGTATTCGACATAACCACTGTCGTATATGCAACTACCCCCAGCTTTATCTTACAAAACGATAGCTTATTCAGTGGTACTGTTACCGCAGTAGAAGTGCCTAAAAGTAGGGCGGTGGATATAGACGATATTTACGATTTTATGTTGGCTGAAGCCATTATTAAAGAAACGACTAAGGAAACGACACGTTGAGTATGCTATTGGAAAATAAAACTGTACTGGTTACAGGCGCGGCGGGGTTATTGGGCAGTCATGTAGTAGAAGAACTGCTTAAGCACGGTGCTAAAGTGATCGCAACTGACGTATCGGAAGAGCTGGTTGCGCAGCGGTTAAGTGCGCTGGGATTAAACATCGGTACCGACACTAATACCGACCGTGCAGACGTGAAGTGCCAAGCGCTAAATTTATTGGACGAAGAAGGAGTTCGGTACTTTTTTCAGTCAACCAACTCGTTAGATGGCGCAGTAAACTGCAGTTACCCGCGCAATAAGGCCTACGGTAAACATTTTTATGACGTTGACTTGGCAAACTTTAATGAAAATGTGTCGCTGCATTTAGGCAGTGCTTTTCTTTTTACGCAGCAGTGTGCGGCGTATTTTGAGAAAAATCGCAACCCACTTTCAGTGGTCAATATGTCCTCCATTTACGGTGTTGTAGCGCCCAAGTTTGCTGTCTATGACAACACTAAAATGACCACGCCCGTTGAGTATGCTGCGATAAAATCGGCGATACAACACATCTCTCGCTACACGACGGCCTATGTAAATAACAGTGATTTCAGAGTCAATTGTGTCAGTCCTGGGGGCATTTTAGACGGTCAACCCACTGATTTTGTTAACGCCTATCGCGCCCACACGCAAGGAAAGGGCATGTTAGATGCCAAAGATGTGGTAGGTCCCATTGTGTATTTGCTGTCTGATCTATCAGCGCACATGACAGGGCAGAATTTAGTCTTAGATGATGGTTTTACGCTATAGGCGATAGCTTAGCTAAACACTGGCAGCGCGCATCTCGAATACAGTTACAAGTAAATGCCCTTAAACGCATCAACGTTGGTATAATATTTAATACTTAATAAGCGGCGCAATTGTAGGCACGTCGTCTATACTTCGTTAACGGTGTACTGTCAGGGGGAATGCAATGAAGGTAAGTGGCGAATCACCCAGTTCGCAAATACAGCAAATCCAACAAAAGGAAGATAATCTTTTTGAGAAGCTCGCTTCAGGCAAAAAAGTGAATAGCGCGTTGGACGATGCCGCTGCTCAACAAATCATCGACCGCCTCACGACACAAGTTGAGGGCAACCGCCAGGCAATCAATAACGTGTACGACGGTATTTCTGTGGCGCAGATTGCCGAAGGGGGCTTAAGCACGATTAATAACGACGTTAACCGCATTCGCGAGCTCTCTCTGCAATCCGGCAGTGGAATTTTAAACGACAGCGATCGCCGTGCAATACAGTCTGAAATTACCCAGCTACAGAAAAATATTGTTCAAAGCATCGAACAAACTAGTTTTGCAGGCAAGCCGTTATTGTCAGACGCGGGGTCGCTCGAGTTTCAGGCGGGCGTGAATGCCAATCAGTCGATAAGCGTTAATACACAAGATGTTGCCGCTCAGCTCAACGATGTGCTCGCCATTGATATCACGTCGGGTACCAGTGTCGAGGACGCACTTAACGCCGCCGACTCTGCACTAGAAAGTATTGGTGGCGCGCTTGGTGAGTTCGGGGCTAGCTTAAATCGCCTTGAGAGTACCGCACGCAGTCTTGTAAAAGGAAACGTCAATGCGGCTGAGGCTAGAAGCCGAATTGAGAGTGTAGACTACGCGCAGGTTGTATCGGAGCGTGCTATTAATGATATGCGAAGCCAAGCATCACTCACCGTTCAAGCGCAAGCGAATCAGCAGCAAAGTCAGGTTTTATCACTGTTGAGTTAAACCAACATACGTTAATTTTGCTAAAATTAATCGAAAGAAGCAGGGTAACCTGCTTTTTTTATTGATACAT
>Ga0208302_100133_pt1 | contig 23856 bp, 20 predicted proteins | sample 29_taG_FD_184103 | JGI IMG/M metagenome (GOLD analysis project Ga0208302, IMG submission 184103) | Marine viral communities from Cariaco Basin, Caribbean Sea - 29_WHOI_OMZ (SPAdes) (version 2) | ecosystem: Environmental > Aquatic > Marine > Oceanic | place: Caribbean Sea: Cariaco Basin... | reverse complement strand
GCCAATATGATTGATGGTGTTTATATAAGATGGCAGAATATTGGAAGGTAACCCACCGCCACAGACCATATAATATAATACCTGTAGCGTTCTATGTTACTTTAGAGGGGAAAATCCCTAGAACCCCTGACCGGTCGCGAAGCGACAGAACACCACGGGTTTACCCGAGGATGAATGAGTCCGAGGCCTGTATGCTACGAAGATGGAAGTTCGAGTCTCATCACATGGTCTATATAGACTTCAATATCACGTAGTCTGGGTAACTAAATACAGGCGTCGGATACTGAAGCCTTTCGTCGTGGAGTATTTGCGCAAAGTGTTGCCGAAGCTGCTTCGAGGTATGCCCGGCGTAACGATAGAGCGAATGGGCTTTGATAATGACCATATGCACATGCTGATGGTCATCCCTCCGAAATACTCGATAGCAGAAGTGATGGGCAAACTCAAAGCCCAGTCAGCGTCAAACATGAGAAAGACATTCAAATGGCTGGGAAAGGTCTATTGGAATGAAAATATTGTTTGGTCGCCGGGTTACTTCGTAAGCAGCGTAGACTTAGACGAGCACACAATACGGAACTACGTTGAGCATCAAGGTCGGAAGGATTCAGATCAGCTCCGAATGGAGCTGTAACCGTAAGAACCCCGGGCATGCCCGGGGGAATCTATTAAATTCTTCCCGTGAGGTGTGTATGCTGCCACAACACTATAGATTACAAAACAATCAAGATGGTCATTCATTCCCGCAATGTTTCTCGATCGGGATGATATTTTTTTCGCAACGCTCATCGCGTTTACAGTATAATTGCTAGTTAAGCTCTATAAGTCGGAGGTCACTTATGTGCAAAGCTCTGCAGCATTTAGAAATGGTTAACGTTTCTAAGAAGTCTGCCACAGGTTTTGCGCGCAATTTACTCCACGCTTACCTCACCGTGTAATAGCGTTGCGCAGGTTTTATGCAGTTAAAATTGGGCGGTCAGGCCGAAGTAAAAGCTGCGACCCGGGGCGGGCTCGAAATAACCCCGACTGCTTACTTCCCGGTCGGCATTGGCGTTTACTCTGACATTCGAAAAATACATCTTATCGAACAGATTACGCACACCGGCCTGAATTCGCAAAGTAGAAGTAACATCATAGCCAACCCGGCCGTTCACCAGCCAATACTGTGCTATTTTCGTTGTATTGCTGTTTTCTGCATAGTAGTTACCGCTGAATGTACCTTCCAATTCCACTCGCCATGCATTTTGTTGCCAGTTGAGCTGATTAACCCATTGAATTTGGGGTAAGCCCGGCATCCGGTTGCCATTCAGGTTGTCGCCGCTGAGTGCGGCAAAGTCACCAAACTCATAGCGGGCCAGTGTCAGCGCGCTACGCCATTGCCAGTGTTGGTTAAGTTGCCACTGAAGGGCCGTTTCAAGGCCATGGCGATTGGTCTTGCCGGCATTTTCATAAAATGCCCGACCGTCAATCTCGTAGGCAATGAGTTCGTCGGTAACGCGGATTGAAAACAGCGCTACATCATAACTTAAATCGTTGTACTGGCCGCGCCAACCGAGCTCAAGACTCACGGTATCCTGGGGTTTTAAGATGGGATTGAAGCCGCTGCCCTGCGGGTTGGCAAACTCGGTAAAGGTAGGTGACTCGTAGGCTGAAGCGACATTGGCGTACCATTGGTGTTGCGTGCCTGGCCGATAGCTTATACCAATGTTGCCATTCCATTGGTGATAGTGGCGCTCGCCTGAGCCTACCGCACTAAGGCCGAGCCGGTCGTTTATCGACATTGCAAGATCATCATAACGCACGCCGGTGGTCAGGGTGAGGGTGTCAAAGAGCAACCAGTCGACAATGGCAAATACGCCAACTGAAGTGGCTTGCTGCAATTCATCTGCGGTTTGCTGCGTGACAACTTTATCCGGAGTGACTCTAAATCGGGTGCGGTCGTCTTCCTGACGGCGGATTTCTGCGCCTGCGGTATACCTTACTGGCCAGCCAGCGTTCTGCCAGTCCTGAGAAAGCTCAATACTGCCGCCATAAAACCAACGGTCGTACCTAATCAGACTGCTGCCAGGAAAGGGTAGCTGCTGGGTAAAGTTGCGGTGAGTAGCAAAGGTATTGGCAGACCAACTGCCATATAAGATGTCCTCATCGTGGTAAACCAGTCCGATGGTTTGCTGTGCCACTTGCTGCCCGCTGTTTAGCCTGCTGGCCATAAAGGTAGCCTGGCGTCGATCTGAAGCCACTTGCGCGACAGTAAGGCCTCCCGGATCCTGTGCTTCAGGCATATCCATCAGCGAGGTGATTATCGTAAAGCTTTTAGTGTCACTGAGGTCCCAGCGCAGTTTACCGCGCAGGGTACTTTTCTTTACCTGACTTTGCTCCCGGTAGCCGGCAAAGTTAAGGTGGCTTATGCTGATAACCGCGTCGATGTCGTTCTCGCGGGTACCAGCCTGCAGGTTTACTTTATAAAAATCATGGCTGCCGACATTCAGACTGGCATTAACTCCTTGCAGGCTATCGCCGGTCACAGTGGTGATATCAATTGCGCCGCCAGCACCATTACCGTACTGCACTGCTGCTGCGCCCCGGATAACCTGTAATTGTTCAACGCTGTTTAAATCAATATCATCCACCTGGGTTTGGCCGTCAGGCAATGTGTAAGGGATGTCATCAACCTGCAATTGCAGGCCGCGCACACCAAACGGAGCGCGCGAACCGAAACCGCGGATGGATATCCGCAGGTTCTGAGCAAAGTTGTAGCGATTCTGAAAATATACGCCAGGCACAAACTTAAGCGCTTCGTTTAATTGCAGTGCTTCCTGCAGTTGCAGTTCCTGCCGGGCATCGAGTAGCGAAACTGCCGCCGGGGTAGCAAAGAGATCCCGTGATAATCTCGTTGAAGTCACCTTTACTACTTCAATATCTTCAGCTGCTGGTGGTCCCGCTGATGGTGTTACTGCTGCAGCAAGCAGAGGCGGGCTCATGAGAAGTATGGTTAATGTTAGTGAGGTCATTAGGTGATGCTGAGTCATATTGGCCTTGCTGATTCAGTCGTTAGTTGTCGATGTGTCGCGAACAGGTGAGTTCATGAAGTCATCGCTTTATAGGGGTTATTTCCGTTTTGCGGGCAGGGGATCAGGGACGAAAGCGAACATGTTCCCGTTGCAGGTCCTTTATGCTGCTGCAGCCCATGAGTCGCATGTCGCGTTCAATTTCAGCCTGCATGAGCTTAAGGACCCGCTCCACACCTGGTTGTCCGGCCGCCGCCAGTGCATACAGGTACATCCGCCCAATTCCCACCGCTTTTGCGCCCAGCGCCAGTGCTTTGAGTACATGTGAGCCACGCTGCACGCCGCTGTCAAAAAGAACGTCGATATCATTGCCTACTGCGTCGACAATTTCGGCCAGTTGATCAAAAGAGCTGCGTGAGCCGTCAAGTTGGCGCCCGCCGTGATTAGAAATCACGATACCGGTGCAGCCAATGTCTACTGCACGCCTGGCATCTTCAACGCTCATAATGCCTTTTAAACAGAACTGACCATCCCAAAAATCAACCATGTCGGCCACATCCTGCCAGTTCATTGCCGGATCCAGCATATTGGTAAAATAATCACCGATAGAGCTGCTGCCGCCGTCCATGTCAATATGGGCCTGCAGTTGTGGTAGGGAGAATTTTTCGTGGAGCAGATAGTTGATGCCCCAGGCGGGTTTACTGGCAAATTCAACCATGCCGCCCAGGGTCAGACGAAAGGGTATCGAAAAGCCGGTACGTAAATCCCGCTCCCGATTGCCACCGGTGATTGAGTCTACCGTCAGCATCATAACTTGTATGCCACTGGCTTTCGCCCGTTCCATCATGGCCCGGTTAAGCTCGCGGTCTTTGTGAAAATAAAACTGATACACCTGGGGAATATCAAAATCCTGTGCAATTTTCTCCATCGACACGGTGCCCAGCGACGACACGCCGAACATAGTGCCAAACTTTTCGGCGGCGGCCGCAACTGCATATTCACCTCGGTGGTGATATAACCGTTGCAGGGCGGTAGGAGAGCAGTACATAGGTAATTCAAGTCGCTGACCCATCACCTCGATACTCAGATCAACATCTTTGACACCGCGAAGTACCCCGGGAATTAAATCACACTGATTAAAGGCTTCAGTGTTACGCCGCATGGTTACCTCGTCATCGGCACCACCGTCGATGTAATTGTAGATTGGGCCTGGCAGGCGTTTTCTCGCCAGGGTTCTGAAGTCCTGATAGTTATAGCATTGGTTTAAGCGCATAGCGTGTTACTGCCTCTGTTCGTTACTGCGATTGGGGTGGGGGCGAAGGTGAGCGTTGCTCAATAGTTCCCCGATCGGCCTGGATGTATAAAAACTGGTTAGCCGGAATATTGTGAAACGTACTGACACTTCCTGTTTTGTCTGGCCATTCAATAGTAATGGTGTCGGCCTGGCTGGCGTCACCCAAACCAAAGTGCAGGGTTGACGGCGCACCGCTTAAAAATCCGCCGCCTGCGCGTACTTCCTGCAACTGGGTAGTGTTGCCGGTAGTCACATGCACTTTAGCGCCCAGTGCCCGGGTGTTTTGCGTACTATCGCGCAGGGTGATGGATAAGTAGTTGTTGCTGGCGTCATCGTTGTGACGATTGGCATACAGTACCGGTCGCTGTTCGTGGTTACTGACCACAATATCCACATCACCATCCCGGTCGTAGTCCATGCAGACCACGCCGCGGCCAGAAAAGGTATCGGTGATCCCCCACTGACGACTGCGTTCTGTGAATGTACCGTCCTGATTAGAAATAAAAAGCCGACTCGGGGTGTTCTCAAACTCAGCCATGGCTTGCTTCAGGCGACGATACGCCAGCGGGTTACCAAGATGGCGGCTGAGTTGTGGCGGCAGATCAAAGCCGTTAACGTGAAATAAATCCAACCAGCCATCGTTATTAAAGTCGGCAAAGCATGCGCCCCAAGCCCATAGCCCTTCGGCCACACCAGCCTGTGTTGTTGCATCCTCCAGCCGACCCTGGTGATTGTGGTACAGGCGGTTACCACTGACCCCCCAGCTACCTTCCGGCTTGCCGTTCGGGTCCCAGATACTGCTAACAAACCAATCCAGGTAGCCATCGTTATCATAGTCTGCAACGGCTGCCCCCATGCCATTCTGATCTGAAATCTCATGAGCGTGGGTCTCTCTAGCAAAAGTACCGTCGCGGAGGTTTTTATACACCTGGCTGGTTTCAAAATCTGCTGCAAACAACAAATCCAGCCAGCCATCATTATTGATGTCGGTAAAGTTAGCGGTAAATGTAAAGTCTGCATTGCCTACCAAATCTGTAAGGCCTGCCTCGGTATCCAGACCTTCAAACCAGATCCCCTCCGAGCTGCTTATGTTGCTCCACAGGTGGGTTGGCTGTTCGCCGCCCAGTCCGGGGCCGCGCCAATGGTTGGTCAGCATGTCTACGGTGCCATCTTTATTTACATCGGCAAAAGCAAAAGACCAACTGGTAAGCTGTATTTGTAATCCGATGTCAGCGGCAACATGCAACTTTTGTTGCGCATCGTTGAGGTATAACGTGGGAAGCTGGGAGTCTGGCAACTGCATCTTTTGACCGGTGATGGATGGCAGTTCGGGCTGTAGCAGATTAGAGGTGAATAAATCTAGATCGCCGTCGCCGTCAATATCTACCATGGCTGCACCGTTAGACAGTTCAACGCTGGTTAATCCCCACACTTTACTGACATCGCTAAAGGTGCCGTTTCGTTCATTTTTATACAGTACGTCCGCTGCCGCGTCTCCGGTTGCAAAAAATAGATCCGGCCAGCAGTCACCATCAATATCGCCGGCCGCCAGTCCACCGCTAAAGATCAGGCGTTGTGCCGAAGACAGGGTATAGTTCTCCCAATTGATGTGATGTTTGTGAGCTAACCCGGCACTCACAGCCACTTCATCAAAGCGTTTGGCGCTTTGATGGGGGCTATGGTGCTTGGCAAGAGACTGATGCGTCGGTGCAGAGCGGGAACAGCCAAATGCGTCATCGCTAAGCAACGCAGCAGGGAGTGCTGGCCCCGGGGTCTGATGAGGCAGACTGGTGTGAGTTGCCTCCAGGTGTATGGCTACAGGTTGAGGAGGAGGCATATGACCGCGAAATTCTGCTACGAGGCGGTGCTCGTCAGGGGCTGGTGCATTGCTATCAGGTACCCATTTCGCCATACAGGCTCTATCGGTAATACAAGGATCGGTAAGGCTGGCTAGAAAGGCCTTTAAATCGTCTATCTGCGTTACTGTTAGGGTCAGGCCGTCAGGCAGCAGGCTGCTGCCTGCGGCTTGCTCTCGGTTAAGCTGAGCCAGTGCACCCTGGGTGTGTTGTTTACTGTCGCTAAGCAACCCGGCAACGTGCTTCAATTGCGGGTTGTTAGCAAAACTAAAGTCAAACTGACTAACCGACTCATCCGGTGCCAAATGATGCGCAATGATGGCATCAAGATCCGTGAAAGCGCCAGCGTGAGTGTAGGGGGCGGTTGCCGTCACGTTTAGTAGTGAGGGAGTACGAAATCCGTATCGGTCTTTGTCTTGTTGTGTTACGCCGCGGCGGCCAAAATCTTCCCCATTGGGTTGTTTACCACGTCCAATCTGCACCGCAGCAATATTATGAAATTTCTCATCTGTAAAAATTGGCGGCGTATGGCAGTTTATACAACCTGCACCGCCCTTATCCGGGCTGGTTAAAAATAGCTTTGCGCCGCGCTTCTGACTGGCCGTCAGTGCGTTGGTTTTACCGTTAACATAGTCAAACCAGGGGGCATCCAGCAAGATTTGAGTAGACTGATAATAGGAGATAGCAGTTTCGATATTGGCAAATGTAATCAGCGAATTCGAGCTGCCAGTGGGTGAGGCGAAGGCCTGCCGAAAGAGCTGCAGCCACTGCTGCACATTTTCGCTTTGTTTGAGCCGTTCGATCAGTGCGTGGCGTACCCCTTCGTTAGTACTGTCGGCAGCAAAGGTATGGCCACGCATTTCATCGGTGGATATCACCGGAAAGCGCACCTGAGTGGCGAGTAAATCGCGTCCTGCAGAGCTATCGCCCTGCCACAAATTACTATCCGGTGTCCGGTGGCGCTGATCTTCACCATGGGAGCGTAAGGTAGGATCAAGCACAAAAATGCGCCCGTCATAAAACATCGAGCGGCTGTATAATGACGCGTTAAACGTGGTTTGAGAGTGTCTGGCAACATTGGGTGTCCCGTCAGCTTTTGGATCGGCCGAACGCTGCCAGTCATGCCAGCGTCCGGGTCCTACCCAATTGTCATTATACGGTGACTCGCCAACCGGCAGGCTGAGACTATCGCCCCCGGCAAGATATGGGTGATGGCAACTGGCGCAAGCAACATCCTGATTACCACTGAGTGATTTACTAAAGAACAGCTCCATGCCTAACCGAAACATTGGTGTTTCGGTTGATGGCGACACAGTATCAACCGTAAATGCATAAGAATCACTTAAGCTGTCTAACAGTTTGCTCAGAGCCTGCTCTTCATTGGCTTCCAACCGCGCATTGCCACTGGCGCTGACCAGCGTCAGCAGTGTTACTATATATATCTTACCGCGACCAATGAGCCCCATTACCTTTTCCTTTCTTGCCTTACTTAATAGCGCTAACTGCGCTGCAACTACTGCCGCGCAAAAACTGGTTATTCACCAGGCGAATTTCCAGGCCATCAGCAGACGGGCGGATGCGGTTTATCTTTACATCGCCCTGATAGAGCGTGCGGGTTTCGCCTTGTTCGCGACCAATATCTTTGCAGTTAGGGCTGTAATAAGCGGCATACTCAGTTTTTTCTGCCTGCTTTTTCTCGAACACGGTAACCACTCCGGTGCCACATTCCGCCATTGCGTAGATATCATCATCCTGTGCGTATACCTGTACCGGCTTTGCTTCTTCGTCATTTATCCAGTGAATATGTTTATCTGGCGTGCGGACAAAAAAGCCGCCCTGGCAACTCACGCCTGTCATTGGCTTAGCTGCGCTGATTGCCTGGCTGCAAAACAACGTCATTAGCAGACCAGTGGTAACAGGAAGCATTAATTTATGTTTGTTGTTCATGGGGGTTCTCCGTTATCTGGGGGGCTTACCAAAGCCAATCCAACTATTAAAATTGCCTGCTACCACTATTTCGTCATTCTCAACTTTGAGCGGTAATGCGGGCAGGTTTCGTGGTGCCGGGCCGGCCATCACAACTCCGCTGTCTTTGGGGTTAAACACAGACTGGTGGCACGGACACATGTAGTTTTCCTCGTCTGTCATCCAGCCGGTGACCGGGCAGCCAGCATGGGTACAGATGGCTGAATAAGCCACCACGCCACTGGCCGATAGTGCCTTGGTGTCATTGGAAAGCTTGCTCTCGGGGAGCTTTTGCAGCAGCACCTGGTTGTAGCGTGAGCCGTCGCGGACAATGTTATTCTGCACGTCGTAGGGCAAAATGAGCTGTTGTTTGTCGAGTTCGGCCAAATCGGATAGTTTTATAATCTGGCCGCGTTTGCTTTTACTGAAATACGTCAGTCGGTCGCCGGGTTGTGGTGGCAGTCGCTCAGGTCGGTTCTGAGCAGCTGACAGCTTGCCGCTGACAGAGAGGTTGGCAATAGGAATGGCAAAGGCCAAGTACTTCAGCATGTCCCGACGAAAGCCATTATCTGGTCCATCATAATCCGCCTGGCAGCACCGGGATTGTCTGACATTGTCAGATGTACGATTTTTCATAGGATACCTTCTTACTACTTTATTGAATCTGTTTATGTACAACGAACCTGGAAGCCGGCGCCAATGCGCCGACTTTCGTCACCCCAAAGAGACTTAATCCGGCAGTGCAAAGACCCAGATTACCCCGCCCTCAGGGACATCTGCGATCCATTCACCAGATTCATCTTTGTCGGCCAGAACACTGTTGGTCCAGTGTGCGTCTACGCCATAGCCAGCGGTAATAGCGATATACTGCTTACCGTCAACTTCGTAGCTCACAGGGGGCGCAATGGCCGTTGAGTTAAGCGGGAATTCCCACAATACTTCGCCGCTTTCGGCGTCAAAGGCGCGTAGTATCCGGTCGTTAGTACCAGCACCAAACACAATGCCGCCTGCTGTCGATAGCACAGGGCCCCAGTTCATGGTTTTGCCAAAGTCGTGTTGCCAGACTTTTTCGCGGGAATTGATATTCCAGGCCTGAAGTTGACCTACACCCTTGTTAGGGTCATCAAGGTAAACATCGAGGTCGGGAATATCGATGCCAGCCCAGAATTGCCCGGATGCAGGTTCAACATCATCCTGAAATTTGCCGAGGAATGAGTTACATACGTTGTCATTGGCCGGCACATAAACCATGCCGGTTTGCGGATTATAAGACTCGTAAGGCCAGTTTTTACCGCCCCACAGACTAGGGCAGTAATCCACCCGTTTACCCGTGACCGGAACATGATCATAGTCATAGGTAGGGCGACCGGTTTTTTTATTAAGCGACTTAAAGGCGTTATTTTTAACAAAGGGTTTGCCTTCAACATAACCTATTTCACCGTCGTCACTGCGCTCCAGCCAATACATGTAGCCATTACGCTGAGGTGAGACCAGGCCCTTAACCGTTTTGCCATTTTGTTTAAAATTAACCAGCATTGGTGCATTCATGGCGGCCCAGTCCCATGAATCATTGTAATGGTACTGGAAATGGCCTTTGATCTTGCCGTTGTCCGGGTCCATGGCAATCGATGAAGCCACATAAAGGTTATCCCCGGGGCGCTGATCACCGAGCCATGGTGAGCCGTTACCCACTCCCCAGTAAAGTATGTCGGCCTCTGGATCGTAGTTACCCGGCATCCACATGCTTCCGCCACCATATTTCCATGCGTCGGGGCGTTTTCCTTGCTTTTTCCAGGTTTCATGACCTGGCTCACCCGGACCTGGTACGCTGTATGTGCGCCATGCCTGTTCACAGGTTTCGGCGTCCATCGCTTCTAAAAAGCCCCGCACGCCATACTCGCCGCCAGACGGGCCGACCAGTATCTTACCTTTCACCGGAGTGGGCGCCGAGGTGATATAAGCACCGATACTCCAGTCACCAATCTGCGCCTGACAAATGCGTTCCCCGGTTTTGGCATCCAGCGCATTCAAAGTGCCATCAAGTCCGGCGACATAGACTTTGTCGTCCCATAAGGCAATGCCGCGGCTGGTGTTATGCATCACCGACAGATCATAAGGATTGTCATGCTTATAGCGCCAGTAAACCTGCCCGGTTTTGGCATTCAATGCGATCACGTGATTGTAGGGTGTTGATACAAACATGACGCCATTATTGATCTGGGCGGGAGCCTCATGGCCGGAGTCCAGGTTGGTGGAGTAGGTCCAGACAGGTGTGAGCTTTTTAACATTCTTTTTATTAATTTGCTGAAGTTCACTGAACATCCAGCCTTCGTAATTCCCTTTGGGTAGCAACCAATCTTTGGGGTTTGCTTCGTTTAACCGCTTTTGCGTGACAGGTTTGTAGTCTTCAATTTCTTTTGTTAGCTTGGTCAGACCGGCGGCTGATGCATAAGAGCTAACCATGATACCTGCTAACCCCAGACAGCAACTCAGGTAGCTCAGGTGTGGAGCACTAGTTTTTTTCATTTTTTACCTCTGAAAGTCGTTTTGTTCGAGCAGAATGCCTAAATCAATTAACATGCCAATAACATTTCCCGATGGTTATATTCTTAATTTGTTGATTTTTAAAAGGTTTATTGGGACGTGCTGTTTCGTTGAAAAAATTAAGTACAGAAAGTCGTTTGAGTGAAGAAACACCTGTCGCAGCGTTAATGCAACAATGAGACACTTTTCGGTTGCGGTTGGCAGAATCGCACTTACCAATATTTGCCGAGCCGTTTTGCCGTATTTTCCCTGCAGGGCTTTTAGCTACTAAGTAATAACAACTAAAAAATAATAAGTGATTGTATTTGTTTTATTTTTCTCTTTATTTGATGGTGGGGCGGCAAACGGATCCACATCAATGTGGCGGTAAATACAAGAAAAAATGCATATTTGAAAAAAATGTTACAAAAATTGCATCATTACGTTAATTTGATAAGGTGTTGAATAGTTGACCAGGGGAATTGCCTGATGCTGCTAGTACATTGCCTGCAATAAACTAAGAACGGAGTACGACGGTAATGATGAAACAAACTTCGCAATCTATGGACGTTAGTGGTGCTGAAACATTTATGTCGGCCGAATTTCAGCTTCGAAATATTCAGCCGACAGAACCGATTTCCCGCTCTTGGCAACGTAGCTTGCTAAAGCACGGCCTTGATCCGCATGCGACCAACGAGGTTGAAGTTTTATCGTCCTCAGAGATGCGATTGCAATTGCAGCAACAGGAAGACTACTTAAATATTGCCCGGCAGGGGCTAACTGGTTTATCGAAGCGAATTGCTGATGCAGGCTACTCGGTTGTGCTAACCGATGCTTCAGGGTTAACCCTGGCGACCAATCTACCTACTCGGGAAAAAGTCCGCAGCAAAGAGTCAGGATTACTTATCGGGGCACGATGGGCGGAGGATCAGGTAGGTACCAATGGTATTGGTACCTGTCTGGTTGAAAAAGAGTCGATTATTATTCACCGGGATGAGCACTTTTATCCCAGTCACAGAGACTTAAGTTGTTCCGTTACCCCTATATTTGATCCCATGGGGGAATTACGTGGCTGCCTGAACGCGTCATGTCTTGGCGCTGACAAAAACAGAAGCAGCCAGTTTATGACGCTGCAAATGGTCATGATGTACGGGCGAATGATTGAAAACAGTTATTTTCGCAAGACCTATCGGAATCAGATGACGTTGAATATTCGTCCGGCGGAAAGCTTTTTCGATTTGGCGCAGGAGCAGCTATTAGCGGTTAACGAAAGAGGCGTTATCACCGGGGCAAATCGTTCGTCATTTTTTGAATACTCGTCACTGCTGCCAACTGATCAACTGCTCCCAGGGAGCCGGTTACAAGATATCATTGGTATTTCTATCGATGAGTTACTCACCAAAACAAACGGTGGTAGCAATGTTATAAAGGTTTATTCGCCACTATTACTGGAAGAGATTGAACTGGCATTGCGGGTGCCTGGTTCCCGGTCGGTGGCGTCTGGATCGGTTCGGACTGCTGCTAAAGCAGCCTCTCCCTTAACTTCAGGAAAGCATCCTTCACTGAACGAATTAAGTGGTGAAGATCCACGGATGCAAAGAATCGCGCGACAAGTTCTGCAAGTTATTGATAAAGACATTCCAATATTAATTACCGGCGAGACCGGCACGGGTAAGGAAGCCTTTGCCAGGGCAATCCATGATGCCAGTTCGCGGGCCGGCCATGCCTTTATCGCATTAAATTGTGCTGCCATCCCTGAAACGTTGATAGAAAGTGAGCTATTTGGATATCGCAGTGGCAGTTTCACTGGCGCCAACAAAAATGGCATGAAGGGCAAGCTGGAACTGGCCAATGGAGGAACCCTGTTCTTAGATGAAATTGGCGATATGCCTGTGCAATTGCAAACACGCTTGCTACGTGTACTGGCAGAGCGAGAAACAATGCCATTAGGTGCCACCGAACCGACTGCGTTGGACTTGCAGGTTATTTCTGCCACCCACCAGGATCTGCGAGCGCGAATAGACCAAAAGGAGTTTCGGGAAGACTTTTACTACCGCCTCAATGGCATGGCGCTGAAACTGCCACCGCTAAGGGAGCGTACCGATAAATCAGCTATTATTGCCAATGTAGTAAGACGAGAGCTACAGCACCTGGGTGACTATCAAATAGATGAAAAGGCTCGCCAGGCGCTGGAAATGTATCACTGGCCTGGCAACATACGCCAGTTAATGAGCGTGTTGAAATATGCCGCTGCGGTGAGCGAAAACAATTTGATAACGCTTGATAGTTTGCCAGATGAGATTCTCGATCATCATTCGCTGGATGCGTTAGATACGGAGCAAGAGACTGGTGTTGTCAAAGAAAAGGCTTTGTCTAAGTATGCAGGCAGTCACGAAGGTCAGTTATTATTAGACACGTTAAAAAAACACCGGTGGAATATTACAACGGTGTCAGAAGAGCTCAATATTTGCCGTTCAACGGTCTACCGAAAAATGAAAAAATACAATATTGTTCAGCCCAACGATATTTACTAATAATCTGAGTTTTATTATTTGAACCGTTAATTGTCGAAAGGTAATTAACGGTTTTTTATTTCCGTAATTAATTGTTGCATTATGCTGCAAATGGCGTGCGACACTAGTTTAATTTTTAAGAAAAATGATTTTTCTATAAAGTCCGTATCAATTTAAATTTCCTTTTAAATTAATGGTTAAACTTAATTTTTACAATTTAATTACAATGGCATGTTCTTTGCCATCCCTTATTTGCGAATGAAAGTTTAAATTCCAAACAGGGGACACAATGAAATGCAGTTTAATAAAATAGTACTAGCCACTTCTGCCTTAGCACTGACTTATTTTAGTCCGGCTTCATTTGCGCAGGAAAAAAGCCGGATTCAGTTGTCTGGTGCGGTGATGCAAAGTTGGCAGGCGGGGATGGAAGTCGACGGCGCAGCTGCGGACCCGGGCAATGCTAACACTGACTCTGGTTTTCATCGTTTGCGCTTTGCGTTAAATATTAATGCGCAGTTGACAGACAAGCTATCTGTTTTTGCCGAACTCGCCGAGGAGCCCAACGACTGGAATAACGGCAGCGCTGCTATCAGCCAGGATTTAGCGTGGATACAGTATCAGATTAATCAGGAAGTGGGTGTCAGGCTGGGAAATATGATCGCCACCACGCAGAACTTCCTGCGCTATTCTGATGGTGCGGCAGTGCAAAGTAACCCATTTGTTGGCAATAGTCTGGTAGACATGATCACAGCAGAAGAAGGTTTGTGGTTGTATGGGGTACATAAACTGGCAGGCGGCAGCAGTATTACCTGGGATGGTACGTTGTCGACACCGGACTTTTTCGCGGACTTTTCCGACGGACGAGGGTACAACTACGGCTTACGCGGAACCTATAATTTAAGCAATGGTTTATCGTTTGCAGCAGGTGTTTTTTCCACCAATCATGAGATGAGTGCTGTAGAAGGGAAGACCGCTGGCTCGTTGATTGCTGTGGGAGACGGCGATAACTATCAGTTTGCCAGTTCGGCACCGAATGCCAGAGTAACCCACCCGTTGATTGTGCCGGGCGTTGACGCCTTTATCTGGCAGGCTGATGTCCAGTACATGACCGATACAGTTATGTTCCATGCTTTGTACGGGAGTGCAAAAGACGATTATAGCTGGGAAAATGGCCAGGGGGCGTTTCAAACCAGTTATGTAGAGCAGGAATCTGAAATGAAGTTTTGGTCTGTAGAAGGGCGCTATATGATTAATTCAGAGTTTTATGTTGCAGCCCGTTACGCCGAATCAGATAACGAAAGCGTTGGTATTACCGGCAATAACACCGCAAGCCGTTTGCAGTTGGGCGGCGGCTGGTGGATGAATGATTTCACGTTATTCAAAGCTGAATATGTTAAGCAAGAGGAAGAACAGTATTCCGGAGGCGGTACTGCAGCATTCGGTGCTGCTGGTGGAGCAGAGTGGGACGGTATTATCGTTGAGGTCTCAGTGACGTTTTAATCTGTTCATTGCTTTGTGAGTATATAAAAAGCCGCAGCATCAACCTGCGGTTTTTTTAATTTTAAATTTAATTGTTTATAAATATAACGTGATTATTTCTGGCGTTTTTAACTGATAATCTAATACTATTTTGAGGGGGGGGAGCCTGAGTCTTCTGAAAAAAATAATCAGCTTCTTCTACTGATGAGTAAATATCTATTGAATTGATTATTAAAAAGGCGTTTCCGTCAAATAATTTATGAGGTTTTTGCTCAGTAAAAAAAGTTATTGAATCTTCGATGGCTAATTTACATAACACTAGCTCAGCTTTTTTTATTTCAAAATTAGCTGGAATTTTTGTGCTGAATACTTCAATTGTCTGCTGGTTAACTGAATTGGTATATGGGCAGTTTATTTCAAAAGTAGGTATGTGAATTCGGTTTAGTTTCTTTTTTAATCTTGTCATGATTAACTTTCACGTAAAATAGGCTATGGGTACCGCTGAAAACTTTTTATAAATGCTGAGGCTAACGCTGTTTGTAACAGTAAACTATAATATGAACTATGCGTTGTTAGTTTTCATTTTCCTTTTAGCTTCGTGATACAGAGGGCTGCAGCCCTAACAAAACTGCTAGTAATTGCCGTTTCGGCAAAAAGCGCACTGTATACCGCCACAATGCGCTTTGTTTATAGATTAATTAGACTTAGTTTTGCACATAGGCGACGTGGGTGCGGGTATATTCATAGAGCCCGTGTTTGCCGTCGGCACCGCCAATCCCGGACTTACGGGTACCGGCATGAAACCCTTGCATGGCTTCAAAGTTTTCACGATTAATGTAGGTTTCGCCATAGTCCAGTAAGTCAATTGCACGCATGGCCTGCCTGAGATCTCGGGTGTAAACCGAGGATGTCAGGCCGTATTCAGAGGCGTTGGCTAATTCAACGGCTTCCTCCAGGCTGGCTACTACTTGCACGGGCAATACCGGTCCAAAAATCTCTTTTTGCATGATCTCCATGTCTGAGTGGCACCCTGCAAGAACAGTAGGTTCGTAATGAAATCCCGGGCCGATATCTGCAACTTTACCGCCGGTGATGACTTGTGCACCCTCGCTTTTCGCCTTACTCACCATGGAGATGACTTTATCCAGACTGGCTTGGTTAATGAGAGGTCCCATTTCCAGATCGGACTGTTTCATTGGGTCACCATAGCGCGTCGCTGCCATCGCACTACTCAACTTTTCTATAAATTTATCGGCTACCGCAGTGTGCACATAAATTCGTTCTGCGCAGTTACACACCTGGCCTGTATTGATAACCCGGGATGCCTTAATTGCATTGACTGCCAGATCGAGGTCGGCATCTTCAAGCACTATTGCCGGCGCCTTTCCTCCAAGTTCAAGGTTGAGCTTGGTAACATTTGGCGCGGCGGCTGCCATAATCGCTGAGCCAGTAGCTACGCTGCCGGTAAAGCTGATCATATCGATTTGGCTGTTTGACGTTAGTGCTTGGCCTACTCCATATCCAGTGCCACAAACCACGTTAAAAACACCCGCGGGTAAATCAACTTCGTCGAGCAGTCGGGTAAATTCAAAGCAATTGTTTGGCGTTTCTTCACTAGGCTTTATGACGATGGTGTTGCCGGTGATCAGTGCTGGCGCCATTTTTCGTGCAATCAGAAAAAACGGAAAGTTCCAGGGCAGGATCCCGGCGACTACACCCAATGGTTTTCTGAACATAAAAATGTTTTCACCGGGCCTGTCGCTGGTGATGATTTCACCCTCAATTCGACGTGCCCAGCCAGCCATATAATCTAAGTAATCGGCGGTGAAATTTACTTCAACGGTTGCCAGACTGAGGACCTTACCTTGTTCTTTGGTAATTACTGCTGCCAGGTGTTCCGCGTTTTGTCGCAACTTATCGGCGATTTTGTGCAGATATTGTGCTCGTTCAATCGCGGGTTTCGCTGCCCAGGCTTTTTGTGCTTTCTTCGCTGCTGTTATGGCCGCTTCTACCTCCGACGTATCCGCATTGGGTACCCGGGAGAGTAGCTCACCGTTCGCGGGATTAGTGACCTCGATATAAGATGCTGAATGAGGTTGAAACTCACCATTAATATAATTTTGATATACAGGTATCTCAGACATACGCGATTCTCTTAATTTAATCATGAAAATATCGTGTGACACGCACTGCGGATCAAACTGCGCAGTGGTGTCGCTTCATGGTTACCTGAGCAATCGGCGCACCATTTTTTAGAGATATCGCTGATTGTCTTTATGTGTTTGAATAAATGTATTTTTTTCATATTTTCTGAATGTGGAGCATATTCAGGGCGCAGCGAAATCGAGCTGATTTGCATCAGCTGTAGCATCGCAATTGTCGCATTTCTTTTACAAATGAAGTCGCCTTACGCCAATGTGGCCTGCCGTTAAGCGTGCATAGGCTGCTATATATTTGTCTTTAATATTATGATTTTTATTAAATTATCAGTGTCGTTGGCGGTGTGCTCGGGCTGCTAATAACTGTAACGTCAGACTGGTATGTGAATTGCTGATTATTGTTACTTTAATGTGAATTGAGAAGGCTAAACATGATAAATACAAAATCAATCCGTTGGATCATGGTCGTTGTAGTGATGTTCTCATCAATTGCAGCGAGTGCTGAGGAACGCATTGTCTGGCAGCAGGGGGTAGATTACATAGCAGTCAAAGAACTACCAGGGGCAAGGAGTGACAAGCTATCGCCGACCATTCCTGAAGTAACCGTTAAACAGATGTTGGCAGGGTTGAAATATGAGGAAGAGGCGAACGTACCCGACTTACTTGGCTATGATCATGAGTCCGCCAGTGTATTTTCTGCCTCACTGGCCGAGCGTTTAGGACAAAAAGTGTATGCTCAATTGGTTCAGTTGTCAGCAGGCGAAGTCGTGACGTTTTCGGTCAGCGAAATCGCCCCCCAAATATTAGGACTGGGAGGTAAACCCGTGACGACTTCTGGAACGCTGTTTTATGCCAATGGCGCGTTGCAGCTAATTGTTGGCGAATTGCGGGTTAACTTCAAGAAGCGTTATATTCGGGCGGGTTATCCAATTCAAAATGGACGTTACCCAACACATGCTGAAATGGCGACCTTTCGTTTGGAAACGGGAAATCTTAACGAAATGTCAGGCGCAAAATGGAAATTGTTGCCGGGGGGCAAAGTCCAGCAACAGGTGCGACCTGATTGGATTAGTGTTGTTGTCACTGCAAGGTCGACAAATGATTCGACGGTATCCGGCGTGTTCGGAGTATGAGAATTATTAACGCTATAGACTAGACATAGTGATAGATGCATTCAAGTCTGGCGTCACGTTTACACAGTAGGTATTTTGAAGAAAACATGAAATGAATTGTCGTTAAGATAAGTAAGTGAACTCGTCTTTGGTACTGAAGTTTGGTACGAGGTATGTGGAAAGCCTTGCGATATATCGACACAAGTGCACTAACTTATCTGTTTGATGAGTGACGGCGAAAACGACAGAATGCAAACTAAAGCCGTCTATTTGTGCTAAATGTCTATTGTTACCTTTGTCTTGTTCGGGCAAGGCTTGCAAGGAAATACTGTTTTACCTGCGTTTTTGCCTTACGCGATCCGGTAGCTGACCGATGCTGCTCGAAGTTGCAGTAAGCTGTCCGTTTCCACTAAAAAACCACGTTCAGTGTTTTCATAGGAAAGAATATGTAATCTCCGATCCGCTTACAAAACAGTCATCTAGAACGATATACTAGTATGACCGCTTTTGATCAAACTGAGACTATCAGTACTTTTCTAAGATATGCTATTTCCAAGTTCATAATAATGTATTTTGGTGCTCAGAGCTTACGTTGTGAACCTTTGCGTATTCTGTCTCTGTGTGCCGGGGCTACATAAATTTCAACTGTCGTTTTTACACTGGCATGGCCAAGTTCTTCGGCTAACATAGTTTCATTCAATTCATCTAATGCTTGAGTAGCGCCGGTATGCCTCAACCAATGTGATGATGCACCGGCAATATCAAGCGCCTGTTGTTTCTTTCCACTCTTCATAAGAGTAGAAATAACCAAATCAAACGCTTCTTCAACAATATTATTGACACTGTCTTGCTTAAGCGGTTTACCAGTTTTCATTGATGGGAGGATTGGAGTGTCCTCATCAATTCTAGGAAGGGGGGCTAAGTCCATCGATTCACGGTATCTACCCAGTACATTTTCGATATATGAATCAGGCACCGTTACTACACGTTCTTTTTTTCCCTTGCCTACAACATGCAACACCCAGCCTTCATTACTAGGATCCGGTCGAAAATGATTGAACAAAGGGGTGTAATAGTCACGAGAAGATAATTCCGAAATTCTTAAGAACAATACTTTTAGGGATAACACTACAAACCTGTGAATTTCAAACTTCGGGTTTTCGTCAGCTGCAACCGTAAGGCATTGGATAAATGTTTCCCAGACTTCATCATCAAACGTATGTGGTGGCTGATATATTTTAACTTTGATCAGATATTTGCAGTTTTTCTTGGCGTCCGCCAAATAGTTACGCATAACCAGCTCAGCATCGATTAACCATTTAAAAAAAACATTTAATGATGCATATGAATTGCGAAGTGACGTTTGGCTGATTTTATAGGCATGTTTAGTACTGGAAGCCTTTCCAGGTGCTATCAACGATTCGATTTTCCGATTTGCCTTAGGCGTGCGATGCACGAAAGGGCGCCATTCTGGATTGACAACACGAATATCTGAATTAGGTCTGTATTTAAAGCGGCTCGATATTGTTGTATCAGCAATGAGTGTTTTGGGTGGTGACCAGATCCAATCGATATACAACTTTATATCTTCAAGTTTAGTATCTAGAACAGATTTTTCGCGTTCGCGCCAGCAAAACAAGGTAAATCTCTCAGCCTCATTTCTGAACCTTGATTGAGTGCCTTTTGCATTGCTTAAGCCTGTCACCAAAAAATTAAGCAATTGCTTCAAATCGTTTTTTGCAGGAATGCCTTGTTGCTCAAATGAATCAAGATACTCAGACAAAGTAGGGTACACCGATTTAAATTCATGAGTGTCAAGAATATCTCGCTGTGACGCTTGAAGGTCGATGGTGTCAGTAATGGGATGATATTTCATTTGAGCAGCATAACACTATATCCTGACAATTCAAAATCGTAATAACAGTTATTATTACGATTTCATTGAATGGCAACTTGAGATGTCATTTCATGGTTTTCCAGGTTTATAAGAAACGCTTTCTATCTTTGATATAAAACTTAATTGCCAGAATCCAGCAGGTAATCAGAGCGCCGAGAGCTAATTTATCATACCGTCTAAGAAATTTATCTCTGACAACATCTTCAATTCCTTTAAAAACTCCTTGTAGTTGAAAATTTTCCAAAGCATGGTGACCATAAGCGCTTATCAAGAAGAACAGGATAATCCCTAACAAGAACGCAAAAACACATCGCTTAGACATTAGAACAACATACAAAAATTCCACCATCCAATTTGGCATTTAACACAATCCTATAAGCAAATATTGCTTCTTACTTCTGGTAATTCACATTAAACGTCGCGTTGCGAATGTTCAAATAAAATTGTTTACGTTGAAACCTTTTTTGGTTATTTAGGGTGACGAATGTCATTTTGTAGATGATTAAATCAATATTTTACAAAGACTTGTGCAACTTTGACTAGATATAGCCCCCAAGAACGTCAACTTGCCTTAAAAGCAAACTTGTCAAATTTGTCGGTTCTTCCACAGGACCCCATCCTAGGACAATTCAAACAACTCCAGGGTTCGCTATGAAAAAGGCTGTCACAGCATTGAATATTCGGTAATGTTCCAAAGATGACCAAGTTTTAAGGGCAAATGCCGGGTTAGCGGCTATCTGACGGAAACCTACGGTTTCGAGGGTGCCACAGGATTCAAAACCGTAGGTTTTCGTTCAAATGCCCCCGCTGGTCCATTTTCTAAGCGCGGGTATCAACACCGATGGCTTGACCTTGATTGCCCTGCATGATCGATATAGCAGACTCCAACATCTTCAAGGTCGTTTCGTCGTTGCGCGACAGCGCCCCCTGAATACCATCACGCGCCTTTTGCATGAAGTCGTACCGCATATTATCGCCCTCCATCGCCAGTTCACCACCAAGTCCGTTGTTCACTGGCATTTTCATGGTCATCGCCATAAAAGGTCGGCTGTCATCGAGTGACATTTCACCATTGCGGATCTGGGTATTAACCCAATCGCGCATTTCCTGGCGGGTCATGCTGGTAAAATTAGCCTGCTTAGTGCCGTTATCTGTTTGTGCACCATCAGCTTGAGCAGCGGTCAAGGCAGCCGAGAACGACGTGGAGGCCGAAGCATCAGCGCTTGAAGGTTGCGGACGCTGACTCGCGTACAAATAACTAGCTCCTGCATCGACTTTCATTCTCTTTCCTCCTTTGTACATGCATAGCTGAAATTTATCAAGCAAGGCTTGCGCCAGAGTTAAACCGCGTGAGCCATATGAACTAACACCCATGATTTTATAAGAAAATTAACCTCATTAAGATGAAAGCAAAGGTGGGTTCTCCCGCTTATTCGGATGACTGAGCGGCAATATGTTACCGAAAACACAAAAGGCGGCCCGTGGCCGCCTCTACTGTCGTTCTTCGTGGTTAGCTGGGCATAGCCTGCCGGATGGTGGCTAACGCCTCCTGGAAGTCCTCCGGCGTCGCCCGGCCTGTTTCGGCTTGGTAGTACAGGATCGTGAACATATTGGTGACCGCTTCCGCGACGGGCGAAATCTGCCGGGCGGTTTCCTGGTCGATGAACTCCAGGGCGGCCAGCTTGGTCGCTGCCTGATGAATTGCTTGCTGAACTTCGATATTATGTGTGGTTGTCATGTGTCACCTCTCTGACAGGTGGTATGTGAAAATGCGGGCCGGTGCACCATCACCGGCCCGTGTGCTTTCTAACTACTTGTGTCGGCCAAACGGCCAGCGTCTCATTTTGTCGATTTGATCGACCGATCTCGTCATGTCCTTGTAGGCACGCCCGGCCAGCCTGTTTTGGAATACCTCCATTTTGTCGGCAATGGCTTTCATCTTCGGGCCGTGCCCGGTGTTGTGCAGCCATTGCCCCAAAAAATATAAGGCCAGCATCACAATGAACATCACTGCGAAGAAACCAAATACCTCCGCAAGGTTTTGAGGTGGAAAGTTAAACTCCATAATCAGTAATCCTTATCTAGTTAGACCATGCGGCCTTTTTTAACAAAACTGGCAATCTCGCTATTTCGCTCCTGCTGACGTTCCTGGGCATACGAAACGTAGTCCTCAACGTCGAAGGTATGCTTCTCCGGGTCGCGCTCTTGCCACTCTGCGTGTGCTTGGCGGGCTTCTTCCTGGTCATCACTGGATAGGCCATCAAAGCCGCCGGTTTGATTCATCCAGCCAGTGCCGCCACCGCCTAAGCTATCGTTGTCAAATGCAGGGGAAGCGTCGTCAGTCGCCCTCCTTGTCGTCGTCATCCCCGTCATCTTTCGTACTGTTTCGGATCGAGCTGGCTAAACGGCCTCCAGCAGTGCGGCCAATTCGATCCCCGGCCATATCACTCATTCCCTTCATCAAATTCGCACCGGTATCCGCTGCAATACGACCCGCTTTCACAGCGCTGCCTTTAAAGCCGCCGCCAGAGGATTCGCCACCGCTAGAGGATTGGCCGGACGCTTGGGAAAATGAGCCAGCTTCATCAGAATCGCCGCCACCGCTAAATGCTCCGCCCAGGCTCGACATAACGTCAGTATTGTTCGCTACGTTCTCACCTGCTTTTGCAAATGCAGCCTGAATAGCAGACGCACCGCCGGCGGTAGCCATTGCTGCACCGGCAGCCATACCACCAGTGGCAACAGCCGCTCCGGCCATCGCTCCGGCACTGATACTGCCAGCACCTGCCGCCGCGCCGCCTCCAGGAACCAGGCTAGCGACCACATTCGGAGTTGAATTCGCGAGTGATACGCACGAATTACTTTAGTTGCCAGCTAATTGATAAACTTATACATAGTTTCTAGTGTAGGGGGCACTTCGTCTGGTTGGACTGGCAGGCTTTTAAAGTTACATGTCTGATAATTTGGGATTAGATGGGCGTTACATTCTAGGATCAGTAAGCGATTCCCCACCAATGTTTGAGCTTGAATGACTATCGCATCCACCTCATTCAAAATATCTTTAAGAGTAATTGGGGTCTCAATTGCAAAATTTTTCCCAAGTTGGCCGATAAGGAAACAACGAACTCTTTGTTCTTCGTCTTGCGGATTTATTTTCATACGCCTTCTTTGCGTAGCCGAAACAGTAAATCTACGCAAGGCCAACTCTTTTGTTGAGATGCTAAAATAGGCATGTATATTGCCATCCTCACCAACAAGCAAATAAGTCCTGCACTTATCCTCTCGTTCGAATTGAATAGCTTTGCTATGAAGAAATATTTGAATATCTTGGTCGCGGGATGAAAAAGTTTGCAATAACTCTTCAATCTCAGAGGAAGTCAATGCCTCCTCTGAAGTATCGTTTAGCAATTGGCCGAGCGGCGTAATTTCCGTTTTAATAGGGATAGACCTTTACTTCCTGATGCTTTGATATCTCTTTGACGAACAGAATCATCAACCTTGATAGGATTCTCCATATCAGAGCAAAATATCTTTACAGCTTCTTTATCGGTAACGACAAAGTTTTTATCAAAAGATGCTGTTGCCATTTCACACCTCCTGTACTCGTGTAAATTATCAGCAAAGCTAATTTTAACACAACGAATATTTAGTCTGGTCATACCAGTTAAGCGTCAGGAGGCATCGACAGGAAATATACAAGTATAGGAAGCGTAGAACTGGTAGGACTCTTACTATAACATAAAAACTGAATTCCCCCATCTTTTTTACAGCAACCAGAGCCGCCCCCTCGTCCTGCTAGGTATTATACGTCCGCTTCGAGCGTAAAACGGACCTTGGGGTAACAATAAATACGTCACCCCAGCACCACTTAATCCAGTGGGCTTCTCACTTCATGAGGACCCTGTTTTACAACGTGCGTGTATATTTGCGTAGTTTGTACAGATGTATGCCCCAGTAACTCCTGAATAGTTCTGATATCGTATCCAGCGCGTAAAAGCTCAGTTGCAAACGTATGGCGAAATGTGTGGCAACCGCCGTGTTTGTGCACTCCGG
>Ga0208302_100132_pt1 | contig 23984 bp, 17 predicted proteins | sample 29_taG_FD_184103 | JGI IMG/M metagenome (GOLD analysis project Ga0208302, IMG submission 184103) | Marine viral communities from Cariaco Basin, Caribbean Sea - 29_WHOI_OMZ (SPAdes) (version 2) | ecosystem: Environmental > Aquatic > Marine > Oceanic | place: Caribbean Sea: Cariaco Basin... | reverse complement strand
TACCACTGTCAAAGGTTTCTTCAGGCGTCCATCCTAGATTCTCTTTAATTTTGGTCGCATCAATAGCATAGCGTAAGTCATGACCAGGACGATCTTTAACAAAGGTAATCAATGATTCATAAGGTTCACCATTCGATTGCGGCTTCAACTCGTCCAAAATCTGGCAAATTGCTTTTACTACTTCAATGTTCTGCTTTTCATTATGGCCACCAATATTATAGGTTTCACCAATAGTGCCTTCAGTGACTACTTTATAAAGCGCTCTTGCATGGTCCTCTACATACAACCAATCACGTATTTGGTCACCTTTGCCATAGATAGGAAGGTCTTTGCTGTCTAAAGCATTAAGAATCACTAGCGGTATCAGTTTTTCTGGAAAATGATAAGGGCCGTAATTGTTGGAGCAGTTAGTGACAATGACAGGTAAGCCATATGTACGATGCCAAGCTCGTACTAGATGATCAGAGCTTGCTTTCGAAGCAGAGTAGGGTGAACTTGGGGCGTAAGGAGTCGTTTCGGTAAATAAGTCAGTTGTGCCTTCTAAATCCCCGTATACTTCATCAGTTGAGATATGATGAAATTTAAAAGCAGTCTTTTTATTATCATCTAATTTCTGCCAGTATTTGCGCGCAGCTTCTAGCAAAGTGTAAGTTCCAAGAATATTAGTATGAATAAACTCTGCAGGACCATCGATAGAGCGATCGACATGTGATTCAGCAGCAAGATGCATAATCAAGTCAGGCTGAAAGTCATTAAAAGTTTGTTCAATAGCTACCGAATCACAAATGTCTATTTGTTTGAAGCAGTATTTAGAATCATTCTCGACATCAATCAATGATTCTAAATTGCCAGCATAGGTTAATTTATCAACGTTTAGAACGTGGTTGTCAGTATTTTTTATTATATGGCGTATGACTGCGGACCCTATAAAACCAGCTCCACCGGTTACTAGAATTTTCATTTTTAAGTTTCTCTGACTTTTCTAACGATTAATTATTATGAATACAATTAATTTAAATAATAAGTGATATAAATTACAACATCAATCAATTATACGTTATAGGCCTTTTTTTTGATAGAGATTGAAAACAAAAAGCCGAGCAAAGGCTCGACTTTTCTATAATAAAAGCTAAAATAGACTAGCAATTAGTCTTTAAGCACTTCCGCCATAGCATTGGCCACATAATCAATGTTTTTAGTATTCAAACCAGCAACACACATACGTGAGTTTGACACCATATAGATACCGAACTCAGCTTTTAGACGTTCAACTTGCTCAGGCGTCAAGCCAGTGAAGCTGAACATGCCATTTTGAGTGGTTAGGTAGTCGAAGTTACGACCCGGTACTTTGGCTTCAAGTACTGATTTTAACTGTAGACGCATGGCTTTGATACGATCACGCATGCCATAGACTTCGCTTACCCATTGCTCATGTAACGCTTCATCATTCATAACGATGTCTACCACATGGCCACCATGTGATGGTGGGCTTGAGTAAATACGGCGTACAGTGAACTTCAACTGACCAAAGACGCGAGCCGCTTCTTCTTCAGTAGGACAGACCACCGATAGACCGCCCACACGCTCACCGTATAAAGATAGGTTTTTAGAGAATGAGTTACTGACAAATAAAGGCAGACCCATATCAATCGCTTTACGAATGGCATAGGCATCGCTGTCCATGTCTTCGCCAAAGCCTTGATAAGCGATGTCCATGAATGGGATTAGCCCACGTGCTTCGATGACTTGTAGTAATTGGTCCCATTGCTGCTGAGTTAAGTCCACACCTGTTGGGTTGTGGCAGCAAGGGTGTAATAACACCACGTCATTCTTATTTAAAGTGTTGAAGAACTCGATCAATGCATCGAATTTCACTGTGCCAGTGGCTTTGTCATAGTAAGGATATTTACCCACTTCAACGCCGCTGCCTTCAAAGATGGCAATGTGGTTACCCCAAGTTGGGTCACTGACATAGCATTTTGATTCTGGGAACCAAGTATTGATAAAGTCTGCACCTACTTTTAAAGCACCCGATCCGCCAATAGTAGCAATTGTTGCCACACGGTTTTGTTGTAACACAGGCGCGTCTTTACCGAATAATAGGTCCTGACACGCTTTACGATGTCCTGGCAGACCTTCCATAGGTAGGTAAGGGCGGGCAGAGATAGGATCTGCAATACGTTGTTCTGCAGTCTTCACACACTCAAGCACAGGCAATACGCCATCATCATCATAAAAAACGCCAACGCCTAAGTTTACTTTATTAGGATTGGTATCCTTTGCATATTCGACCATAAGGCCTAAGATTGGGTCACCAGCATAGAATTCGACACGTTCAAACATTTTATTTCCTTTCAGAAGGTGGTTGGTCGTACAGTATTAAAGAATAAACCAGATTGACGGTTAACTCAATGTTAGATTTTAGCAACGGGCTATTTAATGTTATGGGGCTCGAAACAAGCGTATTTAAGCGGATTGGCTGCTAAAATTTATCTAAAAGTGACAAAAATTGTTATCATGTGCCGATTCATTTTTTTGACCGCAACCAAACGGATGCCGTATGTTGACCGATTCCCAAGCACAGAACCCACAACTTGATCCCAAACTGGCCTTTTTAATGGCCGGGTTAGTCATTTTGATTATGGGGGTAACCATGATCAGTTTTGGCTGGGTACCGCATTTGTCTTTAATTCTAGCGTTGTGCTTTTTGCTATTAATGGGATTAATGCGAGGCCTAAGTTTCAGTCACATGCAGTCGGAGATGGCTGCTGGGGTAATGAGTGGTATTGGGGCCATTTATCTGTTCTTTTTTATCGGACTGATGGTATCAGCATTAATGATGTCCGGTGCTATTCCTACGCTGATGTACTTTGGCTTTGAGCTTATTTCACCGCGGTTTTATTATATTTCCGCCTTTGTGTTGACCTCTATTATTGGTATCGCCTTAGGCAGTAGTTTGACCACAGTTGCCACGCTTGGGGTCGCCTTTATTGGTATGAGTAATGCCTTCGATGCCAATGCTGCCATTGCTGCAGGAGCCGTGGTCTCGGGGGCATTTTTTGGCGATAAAATGTCTCCTTTATCCGATACGGGCACTATTGCTTCCTCTGTGGTAGGCATTGATCTGTTTGAGCACATTCGTAATATGGTCTATACCACAGTGCCAGCTTGGATTATTAGTGTCCTGTTATTTTGGATGCTGTCCGGACAGACCCATTCTGGAAACTTATACCAGGTCAAGGTATTGCAACAGCAGTTAATTGATAGTGGTTTGATACATGGTTATGCGGTGCTGCCCTTTGTGGTATTGGTGGTATTGGCCCTATATCGTGTTAATGCGATTTACACCATCATTTGTACCATTATCACAGCGATGATAGTGACTTATATCCACAGCACACCTTCTATCGAACAGTTGGGCAGTTACTTCTTTGCAGGCTATGCCCCAGCGGATAATTTAGAGCTTGGAGAAGTCGGTGGTATGTTGTCTCGCGGTGGTATTCAGAGTATGTTCTTTACCCAGACCATCGTGATATTGGCGTTAAGCTTAGGGGGTCTGTTAAAGACACTGGGTATCTTGCCAGCATTGCTCTCAGGTATGCGTGATAAGCTGACCACAGCGGGTCAGGCCATTTTTGCCGCAGCCATGTCGGCATTGAGCATTAATGTATTAATTGGCGAGCAGTATTTAAGTATTCTATTATCAGGTACCGCGTTGAGGCCTACTTTCGAGCGTTTGCATCTGCATCCAAAGAATTTATCTCGCACGGTTGAAGATGCGGGGACAGTGATTAATCCACTAGTCCCTTGGAGTGTGTGTGGGGTGTTTATTAGCCAAGCATTGGGCGTTCCAGTATTAGAATATTTGCCTTATGCTTTCTTCTGTTATTTGTCGCTATTATTAACTATTATCTTTGGCTTCACCGGAGTGACTATTAGTCGTTTGGATGAGGAATATTAGAAGAGTTGATTGGTCTGTTTAATAAGCAATAGAGGATTAGATAAATAGCTTTAAGTAAGTACAATTAATTGATTAGACAATATAAATATTAAGCGGGATAATAAAGACTTAATCTGAAACGGATAAAAACTATGAACAATGAAACCATAAATACTTCTAATCAAAATAGTAATAATAACAACAATAAAATATTAGTGACTGGAGGCGTGGGCTATATCGGTTCTCATACCTGTATAGAGTTAATTGCCGCAGGTTATGAGGTTATGGTCTATGACAATCTGTCAAATAGTAATCTCGAAGCACTAAAGCGCACTGAGCAAATCGCTGGTAAATCTATTCCTTTTATCGAAGGTGATGTTCTAGATGCACAGTTGTTACATCAAGTATTTAATGAGCATGATTTCTTTGGGGTGATTCATTTCGCCGGTTTAAAAGCGGTAGGGGAGTCAGTAGCAGAACCCTTAAAATACTATAAAAATAATGTCACAGGAACCCTTGAGTTATTAGAAGTGATGCAAGCTCATAATGTGAAGAACTTCGTATTCTCTTCCTCGGCCACAGTATATGGTGATCCAGAAATACTGCCAATTCCTGAGACCGCTCCAAGATCTTGTACCAATCCTTATGGCCAATCTAAATTAACCGTTGAGCATATCTTGCAGGATTTGGCGCAGGCTGATCCTAGTTGGAGTATGGTGTGTTTACGCTACTTTAATCCTGTCGGTGCTCATCGTTCAGGTTCAATTGGTGAAGATCCTAATGGCATTCCCAATAATTTAATGCCGTATATTAGCCAAGTGGCCGTCGGTAAGCTTAAGCAATTAAACGTATTTGGCAGTGATTATGACACCGTTGATGGTACTGGCGTACGTGATTTTATCCATGTGGTAGACCTGGCCAAAGGACATGTGGCTGCCATCGATTATCTTAAAAAACAAGCAACTGATTCAGAATCAGGGTTAGGCTTTGAACCTATTAACCTAGGTACCGGTAATGGTAGTTCAGTATTACAATTAGTAGAGGCGTTTGAAAAAGCAACGGATCAAAGTGTGCCTTATCAATTGGTAGACAGACGTCCTGGAGACATTGCCGCTTGTTATGCCAGTGCTGATAAAGCCAAAGACTTATTAAACTGGCAAGCTGAATTAACTATAGAGGATATGTGTAAAGACACCTGGCATTGGCAGAGTCAGAACCCTAATGGGTATAAATAAGTTTAATTCATATAGTGGTATGATTTAAAAAAGCTCTAAGCCATATAATGGTTTAGAGCTTTTTAGTAAGAAATTATTCAGCTATTAGAAGTTGGCAAACTCAACTCCAATACCACCACCAACGTCCGTCGAACGAATATCTGAATCAGAAACCCAAGCACGACTAGAGATAGTGGTTTTAGGGTTTAACTGATGTTCCCAAGCCACATCTAATACGGTTAGCTTATCCGACTCTGGGAAAGCAGAGTTGGTAGCTCGATTAGATTGGTTGACTTTAGCATGCTGAACCTTGGCATTAATAAAGTTCTGATTGTCCATCCATAGCTTGCCTCCGATAGTATAACTTTCCGCATCACCGCCAAGCGCATGACCTAAAGGATAGCCATACTGGTAGTAGCCGTCAGTATAAATATAATGATTGTAAGAGATACCTTTGACATCTCCTCCAGTACGAGTATCGGCCCATTCCGTATACAGTTGATATGGCATACTACCCATACTATCCGTATTAATACTAGATGCGAAATCAATACCTGCTAAATACATATTTTTTGAAGGTAATCCGCCAGCTTCATCTTCGCCAGTATACTGACCATAAATTCCAACAGGAAGATTAGTTAGAGGAGCTAGGTTCACACGAGCATCGAAGCCAGCCAAACTATTAGTAGGATCGGTATCAGCATTACCTGTATTATCATTTTTACCTGTTAAAGCATCAATAAAAGAGCTGAAACTCTCAGAGCGGCCATCGCCACCCCACATAATCATACGAGAAGCACCTAAATCAAGCCAAGGGGTAGGGCTTGCTGTTAGTCGGGTACCGATAAGCTTAGTATCAGGAATAGCGTTATAATCATCCAATTGACCCAAAAATAACTGGTATTGCCAAGGTCCAATCCAGTTCAGGTAAGGAGAATTAGGAGCAGTTTGAGTATCTCGCTGCATTGTAAGTCCAACAACTGGCTTTGAAGCATCACCACGTATTAGACTGCCATCATTACCTGGTCCCCACCACGTTGGAATTTGACCAGCAATTAGCCACTGATTGGCATATTTACCCGCCACATAGGAACCATCGAAGCTAACATCATTATCATCAATATCGTCGTTTTTAACGTTGGCTTGCAAGTTAATTTCCCAGTTATCTTCACTAATACCCGCACGAGCGCTCGCTTCAAAGTTTGCTAGTTTATCATCAGCGAAGGTTTGAGGAAGCTGCTTTCTATCTGTTTGTCCATAAGCAGATAAAGTAGTATTCACTAAGGACTTAGGCTGCTTGCTCAAGGTATAACGTACGGACTGTATAATCTGCTGCTGTTCAAGAGTGCGAATGTTAGCATCTTCTAATGCACGATTAATCTCATTGGTAGTTAACGGCCAGGTAGTCGTACTAATCTGGATAACCCCTTGAGCTTGTAACCAGTCAAGTTCTGACTTAAGGCTCATATCGTTCATCTGTAAATTTTGTGCAGTAGCTATCCCACTTATTAAACTAATACCCAAACATAAAGCAGTTAATCTAGTTAATTTAAGACCTGATGAATTTAGTTGTTTCATATCAGTAATACTCAGTAGCAATAAATAAACATATAGTTTATCCTAAAAACTAAAATGAATAGTTTATCATTTTGTATTACATATAAAGGCTAACGGGCACCAAAGCCTGTAATCATAGTGTATATGGTCTTAAAGAAAATCAGTAAATCTAATGAAAATGAAAAGTGTTTAATATAATAAAAGTCGTGCTCGACTTTCACCTTAGTTTCATCTTCATCTGCGGCATAACCATGAGTTACTTGTGCCCAACCAGTGATACCTGGCTTTACAATATGACGATAGTTGTAAAAAGGGATAGATTCATCAAATTGGTCAACGAATACCTTTTGCTCAGGTCTTGGTCCAATAAGACTCATATCTCCTTTAATGATGTTCCAAAATTGTGGAAGTTCATCAATTCGGGTTTTACGGATAAACTTACCTACTCGAGTTACTCGCATATCACCTTCCGTAGCCATTTTTGCGCCATCTTTTTCAGAATCTTTTGACATACTACGGAATTTATAGATGGAGAATTCTTTACCACCTAGTCCTACTCGTTGTTGAATAAATAATATCGACCCAGGGCTTTCAACCTTGATTAGAATTGCTGTAATTAACATTATTGGAAGGGTGGCTGGTAAACTTAATAAAATTAAAGCAACTTCAAGAAAACGCTTTAACGCCATGTAGTTCTCTGAAGGCAATAGTGAACCCAAGTCATTTTCATAAAGGTGATTAATTTTCACTCTACCAGTTAATGATTCACGAATATTACGATGATGATAGACAGGTACACCCTTAAGTGTTTGATTTGCAATAAATCTTTCCCATTCATCGCTAAGATCATCACTATGCAAATCAGTAACTATGGCATTAACAGTTGACTCTAAATTTGGATACGGTAAACAGAGCCATTCGACAGAAGGCAATTCGTTAGGGAGATTCTTTGCTCTACCTACAGGTATATAAGCAAATACATACTTTTCTTTATGACGATTAATAATATCTAAAAAGAATAAATATGTTAAAAGTATGCCTGCACTTAAACAATAAAAAGTAAGCGAATAGTTAGGCTTTGTTAGCTTAACAATAACTAATATTAGAGTAAACCAAGAAAGTAATACTGGAATAATATACGTACTAGCAGAAATACCTGGAAATCGACGAATACTATGCAAGGTTAAAATCGTTAGTAATACCAAGAACCCACTTATTATAAAGTCAGAATTACTAACTTGATAAATATATTTACCTATAAAGCCCCAACCTGAAACAATAAAAGGTATTAATGTGCATAGTATTAAACCAAGAGCTAATTGGACAGGAAGAAACCGCATTTTTTGACCTTTCACCTTTCAGAATTTAGAATATTAATAAGTTTATCATTCACTTCATTAATGTTGAACTTTAATTCAGCTATTCTTCTACTTTCTCTACCCATTTCATTGATTAGTTTAGGCTGTTTGATAAACGTTATCATTTTCGCAGCTAAAGCATCTGCATTAAAGGGAGGAATTAAATAGCCATTTATGCCATCTTCTACGGTTTCTCTACAGCCTGGCACATCAGTGGTAATAATAGGTCTTCCTATTGCCATAGCTTCTTGAGTACTACGAGGTACGCCTTCACGATAAAATGAGGGCAATACGAATACAGAGCTTTTGATTAAGTAATCAGCAACATTTTCCACATGCCCTGGGTATTCAACTATGCCTGATGAGAGGTAAGTCTCTAGCTCTGAACGACGAAGGGCAAAAGGATTTTCATTATCAAATCCCCCCAGCATGTAAAATATAGTTTGAGGATATTTAGCTTTGACTTTTTTAGCGGCTTCTAAATATTCATATACACCTTTTTCTTTTAATAAGCGTGCAATAAACAGAAAAGAAATTGGATTTTGTTTGTTGAATGGGACATAAGTGAATCTTTCTAAATCTACCCCAATACCGCCAAGCATAACCGTATTTTTAACCTTTATATTAAATTTATCTACTAAGTCTTTACGATCATCAGGGTTAAGAACAATAAGCGTATCTAAAAGGGGTAGGGTTTGTTTATATAAAAGTATTTGAATATGCTGTATAGTTTTTGTTTTGAAAGCAAAACCATTTTTATCATTAGGTGTGAAGGCATTGCCTAATCCTTCAATCATACCGATAGTACGAGGTACATTAGCTATATTAGCCGCTAGAGTTCCAAAGATAACAGGTTTCACAAAATAAGAGAAAACTACATCTGGTTGTAAGTCCTTCAGTATGTGACTTAATTTTACAGTTGCCTTAATGTCGGCTATAGGATTAATGCCTTTAGAATTTAAAATAGAATCAATTGGAATAGCGCCTAGTTTCTCTACATAAGCTTTAGTTTCTAATGTGTAATCGGATACCAGACAATAAACACTATGACCTTGATTGACCAATTCGATAATTAACTCTTTTCTAAAATTAATTAGTGAACCTACAGTATTACCTATTAAAACAATCTTAGACACGCTTTGGATCCTTATACAGTTCTAACCATTTTGTTACGGTAGCATCTAAACTATAGTTACTTATAATTCTTCGACGAGCATTATGACGCATAATTTTGCTTTCCCCATAATCTAAATATATGGTCTTCTGCATAGCATCTGCTAGCATAATATGGTCTTCAGGATCGACAAGGAAGCCTTCATTGCCTATTACCTCTTTAACTCCACCACAGTCAGTACCAATAACAACCCTTTCGCAGGACATAGCCTCTGCGACTACCAAGCCAAAACCTTCATACTTAGAGGGTAAGACAAAGCAATCACATGCAGACATTATTTTATCCACATCTTTTCTAGCACCAAGAAAATATATATCTTCTGATAGTCCTAATTTTTCGACCATACCTTTAAGTTCATGTTCTAACTCACCTTTTCCTATAATAGCAAGTTTAACATTTGAATTTTCCCCTTTTATAACTGAAAAGGCATTTAATAAATTAGGGTAGTCTTTTTGCTCAGTCAATCTTCCTACCGTTAAGAAAAGAAAGTTATTGTTAGTCAAATGCAACTGTTCACGAATAAATCGTCTTGATTCTTCATTATAAACGAACTTATCTGTGTCGATCCCATTGTAAACAACAGTACTCCTTTCAGTACGCATAGCTTTTTTATTTATAAATGACTGTAAAGCTTCTTCACTAACATTAGTGGATACATCAGCTAAAGAATTTGTAAAACGATAAGCTAGCATTCTGAGCTTACCCCCTTCATTGGCATTGTGAGCAGTCGAAATCACTATGGGTATAGGAGTAATAATACGTAATAACCTCGAAAAAATATTTGCATGTACCATATGGCTATGTAACACATCAGGCTTTATCTTTAGTAAGATTTTTCTACATCGTTTTATAGCGCTTAATAATCCTAAAGGTGTCTTTTTCATACTTAGAGCTATAATTTTAACACCTTCATTAAGAGGAGAAACTTCTTTATCGCCATTTAAATATATAAGTGTAACGTCATTACCTAATTCATAAAGTTTATCCGCTATACTGCATACTTGGGTCTCTGCACCACCAATATTTAAACCAGTTATCATTAACACTATTTTCATATTAATTAGCCCATAAATAATTCTGGTAAGGTATCCAACAGCATTGGGCCCAAGGAGAATAGTTTAACCATACCATCATCAAAATAAACTCAAAAAATATCACACTACTTAAGTAAACAAAATAATTTGTTCTATTAAAAAATAAGGTAATAGAGGTTAAAACTAACATATCGAATATATAGAAATATAAATTAAACCTGTCAGCGAAAGTAGAATATACAAATGATATGAAAAAGAAAATTACTATTAAGGCTAATAAGGCATCTAATAATGCTAGTTTTTCTCTATAAATCTTTTTAAGTCTATTCCTATACAATAAATAAATCCCAACAGCGGGAGTATGAATGATCATTCTTACTAAAGCACCAGCAGAACTCACTTCATCTGTAAAATAGAGGTTTTCTTGTGCTGAGAACCTATTCATCACTATAAAAAGGGTTATAGTGAACATTAAAAAATAAAGTCCGCTTTTGAGAGGAGTGAATTTGATGTTAAATGCATAGGGTGTGAATACTAATAATAATAGAGCAGACTTATGGAATAGTAGTGCTAAAAAGATCCAAACAAAAAAGTTGTATTTGTTATTTTTTAGTAAATGAGTTACAGCCACCATACTTAGTCCAATAGCAACCGACTGTCTTGTAAAACCCATTGATACTGATAATATTAAGTACGGGAAAGCAACTAATAAAGCTATCCAATAATTTTTAGTATTCTTACAAAAGTAATCAAGACCTAGAAAAAAGATGATGGCGCAGCTGAGATTTACGAACCATATGTCGAATTTTAAGCTAGATGCAAGATAGTTCAATAAACCATAAGCTGGATCGGTAAAAGTAAGATTTACTTTAAGACTTCTGAGAGAAAGTGCATTATATAGAGTCAGGTAATTATACCAGTCTGCTCCTACTTGAAATCGAAGTCCCACTATAAGTATAAAAGTAAATATGATAATAATTTTTAAAAGACGAGTCTTAGAAAGGCTCGCAAAAACTACCAACGCATATAATATGTAATATAAAAACATTTATGTCCAATAATTTATAATAAAATATGCCGTAAATAGCATCATTAAATATATTTACTTATTATTTGGTTCTACAAGCAAGTATAATCTAATTAATAATATAGACTATTATTTTTTAATTCTACATTAATAAATAGTTTTCTAAAGTTATGTAAAATACAGAATTATCACTATTCTTTAAACGCAATTACAGAGTAATCTTATCCCAATAAAAATACGATAATAATGAGGTAAACTTAAATATTATTCCTTAATAAGAGATTGTATACCATTATATATTTTACCTAATACCTTATCCTCAGTAAACAATTGAGCTTTTCGTATACAATCATCTCTATAACTATCGCTACTCTTTATTAGGTCTAAAACAGCCATTTGAAAAGCCAGTGAGCTAACGTCTTCAATATCAAAAGACAATCCAGTTTTGGTACTGTAACCTTCGATAAACTCTGAACAGAAGCCAGCACTTTTTGTAGTAATTGCTGGAACACCCCTAGCATGAGCTTCTAACAAAGTTGTAGCAAATCCCTCATGATAACTAGTGATAGCAAAGCATTTGATGCTGTCGTAAACTTTAGGTAAGTCTTTTCTTTCTACCCAATCATGTAAATCTATATGCTCTTGTAATTTATTATCTTTTATCACCCTTTCAATAAGTTGTTTTTCTTCCCCATGACCTAATATCAGCGCTTTAATGGGATAGGGACTTATTTTATTAAGTTCTTTAATCAAATTGACAAATAGGGGAATATTTTTTTCTTTGGAAAGCCGTGAAATAATACCTAAGTCGTATGTTTTAACGGTATTAGGTTCGCTAAAGAACCATGAAGAAATAAAGTTTCCAACAAACTCCATGTTAACTGGGAAACTATGTAAGTTTTCTTTATTAACTGTAAAGATTTTGTCACAAAAACAGCTGGAATAGCGCAGTAAATTGTATTCAGTATTTGAGTACCCAAGACCAGCTGAGTTAATTTTTTGTAAATACATATGTAGTAAAGCAATTACTTTAAATCCTGAGGCCTTGAATATGGGCGCTAACCAAAGAGAAGACAGATCGTTTAAAATAATCACTTGTGTGCCAGCTCTTTTTAGCTCGCTGGCGAGTATAAATGAATTGACTAATCTTTTTTGTTTTGAAGTAACAGAGGGCATTTTAATGGTAGGGCAATCGAATGTTGCAGGTTCAGACGTTGCAATAAAACAAGACAAATTATGATTATTAATATAACGACATAAGATTTCAATATATATTTGACCTCCACCCCAAATGTTTTCACTAGGTGAATAAATACACACTTGAAAATTTTTTGGCATAGGTAAAACCTCATAAACTGCGAAAAATCTTTATCAAGATGAATAAAGAAAAATACTTACGATAGAAATATAAAATCAATAATTTAAGTTTGATTATTTTTAGCGAATGCTTTTTCGAAAGCTCTATGAATAATATACTTTGCAGAATATTTTATTACCATAGTATAACTTACACTTGCGTGTTTCTTCTTTAGTTTCTTAAAATTATATAAGTCTTTATTGCGAGCATATTGGTATAGTCTATTCGCAATCATTTCTTTAAAGTATATGAGCTCATCATTATTTAAATATTTATTCAACTCTAGGTTATATTCATAATTAGTTTCTAAATCTTTACTCAATGTTGTTCTATTCTCAGCTTCAACTCTATAAATAGTTGTAACCTCTGAACATTTTATTAAATTATAATTGCGTGCTAACCTATTCCACAAATCAAGATCTTCTCCAGTTTTTAAGTTTGTATTATACAAACCAACAGTTTGAAAACAGCTTTTATTAATGACGGCCGTTCCTATACAAATCAAACTTTCTCTTAAAGATTCATTAAAGTAATTCCCTACTTTAAATATTTTACTGGCACGTTTATGTCTATACATCTTTCTATTATCTGAGTATTTAAAAGAAGTAGAAAAAAATTTTTCATTCGGATAGGATTTCATCATTTCTAAACATTCTTTAAGATGATTTTCTAACCATAAATCATCACCATCTAAGAAAGCTATCCATTCAAATTCTGATTCCGTTATACCACGATTACGAGCGGCTGAAACACCTTGGTTATTTTGATTAATCAGACGAATTCTAGAATCATCAATTCTTTTAACTATTTCTGCACTATTATCTGTAGATCCATCATTAATGACTAAGACTTCGAAATTTTGAAAGCTTTGATTTAATACTGAATTTATTGTTTGTTGAATACTAAATTCTTTATTGTATAAAGGAATAACTATTGAAAACATATTATCTATTCACTTTGATAAAATTTAATTAATTCTTTATTTTACTCTTATAAATGATTTATCAGTAAAATCAGTTAATTTTATTGTTGAATATTTTCCTAAATTATTCAACATAATCACTTGTTACAATATAACTATTGCCTAATTTAAATTACAAACTATATGATTATTTATTAGAAATTGAAGATAAAATAAGAACTTAACCCTTTAAAATCAAAAAAACCTAAATTTAATTATACTATGCAATAAAATTACTTTCTGTCTACTAAATTTCGATTTACAGCCTTCTTTCTTTCCAGAAACGTAGTAAGTAGTAGACAGGTTTATATTTTAATGAAAGTGAAAATACCATTTTTTTTGACGTATAGAATATGTTAGGACCTTGTACTGGATACCCAATATCTGATTCTAGATAACCTACTGTAGTTAATTTAGGATATAAAACAACCGTACTATCGTTCAGCCCCTTTTCTTTAATAAAATAACTATCAGCAGTATCTTGAATCTTATCAATATTTTCTTCAACTAACTTTTTAGCACCAATAGAGTCAACGAGATATGAATGTGCTCCTGATACATGACCATCTTCAGGATAACGATATATTGAAAAACCACAACCTGCACAATCTATATCCAGTCTTTTTTTAAAGGTACCCTTTTCCCAATGATAACCTAAAAAGGCCACATGTAATTTATGCTTATCCATAAGTTTTATTATATTATTTACTTTCTTTTTAAAACCATTGGTAAACTCCACATCGTCTTCAAGAATTAATGTGTAACAGTTTTCAAGTTCCGATGCTATTAATTGGGCTCTTCTATGACTATCCGCACACGCCAGTGCATTTTTATTCACAGAATAATGCAACTTCTCATAATATATTTTTTTAAATCTATCTCCGATATTATTTTCAATCCAATCGTTAGTTAGGTCATTACCCACCGTAGCTTCTAAAATTCTATAAGGAAGTCCTAATTTATCAAGTTGTTTTGTAATTCTCACCCTACGTTCTATTGAGGATTTTACATTAATAACCAGTATATTCAATGAAGTATCCATAATATTGTACCAATCGATATATAAGTTCTATAATTATTTTATTTCAGAATTCATTTACTCATAATCTGTAAATTTTGGAGGCGGTAGAGTTCTAGAGATAACGGATCTATATTTAAACGATAATGGGTGCAAAATATCAGCTAAAATATAGCTCCATGGTACTGGATATTTAGATAAAGAGCCATCGTATTCCTGTCCTCCTCGTTCCTTGGGGGATTTAGCTGGATGTAGTTGTAACTCTGGTAGAAGTTCATCCAGTCGATAATTCAAGCTGTTCCACCATTCTTTAGTTAGACTTGAATTTGGTTTGAAAATAAAAGCTCCATTGCCAATTAAACTTTTATAATTAAGTTGATAATATCTGTATTTAATTTTAGCTTTTAATTTTTTATAATTTGAACGGTTTAACTGAACTGCAGAGTTATAGAGATTAGCTACTCCATGATGGTTAACTTCCTGATAACCAACACATAATAATTCATCACTATTCTTTAATAAGTCAAAACTTGGAGCCCAAGAATCGTTTATTTGCTTTATGTCACAATACCCTCCTCCAAAATGATGCATAAAAAAGCATCTTAAATAATCGGCTCTATGTGCTAAATTAAGATATTCATATGTCGGATGTAATTCATTTGGATTAATATACTGATCTAAATTATTTTTATCGACTAAAATAATTTGCGATTTACTATTAATTCTCATCTTTTCAATTGACTTAAGTCTAGTTTCTGAAATCGGGTTATCACCTGTCCAAAATATATAAATTTTATTCATTTTTATGTGCCCATTCTAAATTTTTTATTAAAAAAACTACTAGTTTTTCATTCTCACTTAAGCATAGTTGTTGATGAAATGATTGTAATTAAGAATGTTTAGCCATTTCCTTAAATTCGGGATTATTTTCTACAAGATATTCGTATGTACCTTGATCAATAATCTTACCTTTCTGCATTAGGTAAATAATATCGCATTTTTGAACAGTTTTCAGGCGGTGAGCAATCATAATAATGGTCTTCTTACCTGTAAACTCATGAATAGCATCCATAATAATTTTCTCAGTGATACCATCTAATGCGCTGGTTGCTTCATCAAATATTAATATATCTGCTTCACCATATAATGCTCTAGCAATACCTATACGTTGACGTTGACCGCCTGATAACTGAATACCACGTTCACCAACTTTAGTATGTATACCTGCAGGCAACTCATTAACTAACTCTGTTAAATGAGCTAAATCGATAGCTTTATTTACTTGAGCATAATTAATTTCGTCTGCAGGAATGCCAAAGGCAACGTTTTCTGCGATACTACCTTCACTTAAAAAGATACTTTGTGGTACAAAGCCTAAAAGGTCTTGCCAACTCCGCTTATTTTCTTGAGTTATTAAGATATCATCAACATAGATATTGCCATTTTGTGGCGTTAATAAGCCTAAAATAATATCAATAAGAGTTGATTTCCCCGAACCTGAAGAGCCCACAATACCGATCACATTATTTACTGGAATATAGAGAGAGATATTATTGACAGCTTTAATGGATTTATTGGGATAAGTAAATTGAATGTTATGAAGCTTAATGCCTTTAGTTAGAGTGAGGTTATTACTAGAGGGAATTTCTTTAATAGACATTTTTTCTTGAGAGTGGATAAGATCTTCCTTTACAGCTTCATAAGCAGCTATATTGCCTTTTATTTGAGTAATGCTAATATATATTTGTTGTAGAGCAGGAAGTAATTTAAAACAAGCTAAAGCATATGCAGCAAGAATGGGAAGCACAGCCCCCAAGTTTCCATCATAGGTTTTAATTAAAATTAATACTAAACCTACCATAGCGCCAAAGGCCAAAAGCTCAATAAAAAATCGAGGTACCTGTGCAATCGTTTGATTCAACCCCTGAGCTTTTGCTTGAACATTACCTTCTATACTAAACCTATCAATAAAATCTTTATTGCGGTCAAGTAATAATACATCTCTAATACCACCAAAACCTTCATTCATTAGTCTAAAACGATTGGTAGCAGAAGATGAAAGTCTTCTACCGTTCAGTACTAAGGCTTTCCTAACAAACTTATACATCAATAAATAACCAGTTACAAACATTAGTAACCCAGATATAGCGACAAAAGGATTATAGATTAAAATACTAATAGAAATGAATAAAGCCAATATCACTTTAGCATTCATTTGCATTAAAGGTTGAATTATACCGCCACTAATACGATTAGCCTCTGTAGATACTTGCTTAGTAAGTTGGGCACTACTACCACTGGCATGAAATTGCCAATCTTGCTTCATATAATGAGTATAGAGTCTATCTGCTAGTTGAACCCCTATGCTAGATGCATATAGGGAAAGTCGCCAAGTAGTAAACATAGATACAATAGTAGATAATGTTAGCACGCTAAGTACTGCAACACCTGTTATAAATAAAAAATTTACCGGTTCATTAATTCCTGATAATTGGTAGACTTTAGAATATATACCATCTTTCTCTAGCAAGCTCATATCGCCTACTAAAGCCATAAAAGGGGCAATCGACGCTATGCCTAGTAATTCAGTAAAGGCCATTAAGATTACTAAAACTTGAAGAATATAAAATCTTTTTCGTTGTTCAAGTGTTAATAAAGAGAAAATTTGTTTTATGACATCGAGCATAAGCTTTCAACTGATTATGTAGGTTTGGAATCTCCAGATAACTGGAAAGGTTACTTAGTCTTTAGAGTTACTATAAGAGTAACTATAATGATAACTATACTTACTGGTAATACCTTGTACAATATCATTTAATACAATTCCATCAACGGTAATATTTGCCTTTTGCATTTGTCTAACGGCATAAGCTAACTGACCTTCAATAGAGCTATTATAACGAGTCACCATCAGAACTTTATCAGCATATTGAGCAGTGATTATCGCATCAGACACCGCCAATACTGGTGGGGTATCAATAATAATATAATCATATATAGAGATTAACTGTAGTAGCATCTTACTAAATTTATCTGTTGATAAGAGTGATGCTGGATTTTTCGGATGTTTACCACGCGGCATAAAGTCAATAAATTCAAAGCTGGTAGGGTGAATGAAATTCGCCAAGTTCGGGTTACTCTCAGTTAAATAGTCACCTAAACCATTACTTTGATTAATCGTAAATATCTTATGGAGTTCCCCGCGTCGCATATCTGCATCTACTATCAGTACTTTCTTATTTAATTGAGAAAAAGTCTCTGCTAAATTTGATGATATGAAAGACTTACCAATACCAGGTGCTTCACCAGATATAACAATGATTTTACCTTGCTTGGATAAATTCTCTTTATCTAAGTCACCAAAAATAGTCGCTACTCTACTGACCGATGGCATAGCAAACATTAATGACGTGCGTAAGCTTTTGATTGCTTCATAACTTAAACCATCATGATCCACCATAGCCAATAGACGTCGACTGTTTTTATTACCTTTCATTAAGTTAATAGAGGTTTTAGAACGAGGTATGGTAGCAATAACGGGCACACCAGTTTTCTCTTCCAAACGCTCAGGATCTTTAACTGTATTACGTAATAAGCTTTTAAGTAATACTAATAGTGTACCTAATATTATTCCAATTAAAGATGAAATAATCCATATCAACATTTTTTTGGGTGCAATAGCTTGATAAGTATTAATTGGCATATCTACCACACGTACGTATCCAATCTCACCCGCACGAGCAATTTTAAGCTGTTCGTAGTTCTTCAGCATAGTCAAATAGATTTCACGATTAATTTCCATGTCTTGTGATAGCTGTAAAAACTCGCGTTGCATTTCTGGTAATTTAGAAATCCCTTCTTTAATCTGACCACGTCTTTTGTCTAAAGTGGATAATTGATCATTAATTTGAATGACCAAAGGGTGTTCTTCAGTATAGTAAGTTAGCAATTCTGCCTTTTTAAGATTCAACTCACTGGCTTGCTTTTCAATTTCAGCTCTTTCGCTTATTAAAATACCCGCTTCTTGAGTAACATCAATAGTGCCATATTGTTCACGGAACTCATTGAACGCTTCCTCTGACTGCTGAAGCTTTTGCTTTAGCTGAGGAATTTGGGTTTCCATAAATTTGATAGTCGTTGTGGTTTGCTCTGAACCACGTGATAAGTTCTGAGTCACATATGACTGAACCACATTAGCAAGAACACGACTAACTTGCTTTTGATCTGAACCATTTAGAGTAAGTTGTATAATTCCAGTTTTTTGCCCTTTTTCACTAACTGATAGGCTACTGCTCAATGAGCTAATAGCGACTGGCTTAGATAGCTTAGTTAGATTTACAGAGTGTCCAACTGCGGGTAGAGATTCCACTAGAATTTTAATATCACCTTCAGTCGTATTTATAGTAGAAGAGGTACCTACATTGCCCTTATATTTGACAGCATTTTCATCACTGCCAATACTAAGTTCAAAACCATCATTTGTTTTAACGAGATTGAATGCTGTATTTTCGTAAGCTTGTGGTATCTCTAATTTAGAAATGTGAACTTGCCCATTTTTAGTATCTAAAAATACACCTTTCTCACTGCTAGTCTGAGTAGGAATAGTAGATTGTGCAATACGGTCTAATTTGCTAACTTCCGGATCACTTATTCGAATGTCAAGATTTAGTTTATTCACTACTGGCTCAAGCACCATTCGCGACATGATAAGCTCACGTTCAGTCTCAGCAGGGCTGGAATCTGTACCGACAAGTTCAGAAATATTGGTACCTAGTGCGGCAATACTTTTAGATTGTTGATCAATTTGTAATAGTGCATCACTTTGATAGGTAGGTTGTATATAGCGACTATAGGTAACCCCCAAAGCTAATCCTAGCAAAGCACAGGCAAGAAGAGTTTTCCAACCACGTAAGAGAGTTAATAGTAACGCAATTAAATCAATCTCATCGTCTTTTTGAGTGGCATCATTGACAGAGGTGTTTGGTGCAGTTTTACTCATAAGGCTTCGCTATTCAATAATTACTAAATAATTAATCGGAGGTTTCTTAAAACGGGTGCAAGTGTTAACAGTTAATTTATAAAACTAAATGAGTTTATCTTGCCATTCGTCAATGCCACGGACAATATCTTGATAGGCCGTTTGAAATGCACTCATCTCATGTTTATAAGGGTCAGCAATGTCATTCCCATTCCAATGGCCGAGTTTAAAAGTCTTACCGCGGCAAAACGGAAAACGCTCTTCAATCCATTTATTCTGACTGTCAGACATGGTAAAGATTAAATCTGCTTTTTGAGCTAGTTTTTCATCAATTTGTTTTGCTACATGATTGGTAAGATCAATGTTTTGATCTTGCATAATTTGTATTGAAGCAGGATCAGCACTATGGCCAACTAAAGCTCCCACACCTGCTGAGTCAATATTCTTATCTGGAAAGCGTTGCTTTAATAAAGCCTCTGCCATTGGACTACGGCATATATTGCCCACACATACTACTAAGATATTATCAAATGCCATAACTTTACCTACAAACAAATTTAAAATGCATAACTATTAAGTGTAGAAACTGAGGGCAATATAGAACTAAGCACTCTATTCCATCGTGTTAAACCGGTTGGATCAACATACACAATGTCACCAGGCTGCATCTCGAAGCGATTGGCTAAAGCTAAATTAGTAACAGACTGCAAATTGGCATGATAGATATCAGTATAAGACGCATGCCCGTGGTCACGTATTACATAAAGCTTAGCTGCATCTGCTGTTTGGGAATTTAAACCCTGGACCTCTCCCAATACTTGCGTTAGGCTTAACCCTTGTTCTGGTATCTCGATAGGTTTTACGCTACCAAACTCACCGAGGACATAGATTTTGTTACGGTCACGCCTGTTTACATGAATGGAATCGCCATCTCTTAGATAGATTTGACTAGCAGAAATACCCATATTTTGTAAATCGAATAGACCCAGCTCATATTTAGTGCCATTACGAGTTAATAGAAGATTGTTTGAATCACCTTCAGAACCTACACCACCTGCCATAGAAAGTGCGGTATATAAAGAAACGGGTCGATCTTCAATACTGAACTCACCAGGCTGCCTAACCGCACCATCAATAAAGAAATTATTGCTGCGATATTTAAGGACCTGTACTTGGGGATCTGGATACTTCAAGTAACGTTGAAGCTGGCTACGTAACTGAGCGGTGAACTGAGGTAGTGATAGACCATTTGCTTTTATTCGACCTATCAATGGGAACTGAATATAACCTTGTTGATCTATAGGATAACCAATATCTGATTTAGGAATTTGAGGATAGTCGCCTAAAGTGATAGATAATATATCGCCCTTTGAAAGGCGGTACTCAGAACTGCGCGAACTATTTAATAATTCACGCACTCTGGCATTTTTCATAGTTGTGCCAGAACGATTGACAGAATAAGCGGGCGCTGATGGTAAAGTGGCTAAACTTAAAGGCTGAATATTGAACTGCATGCCATTTTCAGCAATGAAGGCGCCTTGTGGTGGCAATTCACCGGATTGCAAGCCGGAATTTATACTAGCACAACCAGAAGTTAACCCAATCATCACAGCAAGTGCCGTGTTGGTAAGCATAGATTTACGGGATTTTAAAAAATTCATGTTAACTTCTCTACCTTCGTTGACCAAATCTATTCAATTATTTTGCAAAGTTTTATATTGTTACTTATTTAGTTTTCTTAATAGACTACATTCAATAAGCGATGAATTATTGCACTGTTGGTAAGTCGAAAACTATATGTTTTCAGTTAAAATGACATTAGTATCTATCGTAACGTTAATAACTATCATAGGAAGATTCTAAGCATACTGAGCTTATGATTTCGGATATTTTAACACTAAATTAATATTAATACCTTATTCACGTTAAGTATAAAAGGTCAGGTATAAAATAATTATTCTAGGACTGGAATATCGGTAGGGCAGGTAAGTTTAGCAGGATAAAGAATACAGTCAAATCCTATTGTTAAGTGAGGTTATCTAAAGAGTCCTGATGAGTTTATAAAAAATATCTGTCATTTCTCTATTTAGATTACCACCAATCAGGCTCATTAGACTTGGGTTTATGACGGCTCATCTTTAGACTGGTGGTAAAGTCTACTTGGATAGTGTCTTTAGATACTTCACTAATAAAACGAGAGACCTTATCAAAGTAACCGGCGAAGCTTGAGAAATAATCCGGAGCGGTTAGATATAAATGAGTTTTGGCACGGCTACAAGCAACGTAAAATAGCTTACGCTCTTCCTCTAGTTCTTCAAATTCAGCCACAGAGCGGTGATGAGGCATCAGTCCATCAACCAACGCATTGACAAACACCACTGGCCATTCGAGTCCTTTGGCACTGTGAATGGTGGATATGGTCACTGCATCTTTGTCTTTCTGTTCTGGCTGAGTTAAGGTCGCCACTGAATCATTAGGCGGGTCTAAGGCTAAGTTCTCTAAAAAGTTGTCTAAGCTGCTATGCTCTTGGGCTAAGTTCTTAAGCACTCGGAAGTCTTCAGCCCGTTCGCGCCAATTATCCTCAACCGTCTTTAACACCGGCAAATAAAATTCAATTAAAACATCTAGAGTATCGGCGACAGTCGTCTGTTGACCGGCTTTGATTAATACGTCATACAGCTCAATAAGCTGTTCTTTATTTTTGTTAAGCTTAGGATCAAGTAGGGGCTCAAAAGAATCGTTACTGCTGTTAATTGCTTGGGTAATCTTAGTGGCAGTGACCTCACCAACGCCTTTAAACAAAGTAAGGATACGGTGCCACGCAATAGAGTCATTAGGATTGTATAGGATTTTAACCAAAGCTAAAATATCTTTTATATGACGTTTTTCAATAAACTTAATACCGCCGACCACAATGAAAGGAATATTACGTTCCATAAATTCCAATTGAATTCGGTTGGATTGGAAGGAGGTACGACTAAGTACCGCAAAGTCGTTGTAATCTAAGTCGGGCTTAAGATCGATTATTCTATTGGCAATGTATTTTGCTTCTTCCGCTTCATTACTGCGACGCGACAATACCGGCTTGTTACCAGCTATGGGTAGGTCTGAAAACAATCTCTTTTGATAACCCAAAGTGATCTGCTCGCACAGAGCGTTTACATAGTCAAGTATCGCTGGCGTGCTGCGGTAGTTTTGTTCTAATTTAATAAGCTTGGCATCAGGGTAGCTGTCACCAAATAACAAAATGTTTTCGTAATTGGCACCGCGGAAAGCATAAATACTCTGATTGTCATCTCCCACCACCATTAATGACACATTATCAGGCTCACAAATATAATCAATCAGCTGCTTTTGTGGGACGTTGGTGTCTTGATATTCATCGACCATTACATGACGATAGGTGTCTTGAATCAGTCTTCTAAATTGTAAGTTGTTTTTTAGATGACTGACCACTTGGCTGATAATATCATCAAAGTCATACAGGTTATTGGCACGTTTATAGTGGTGATACTCTTCTGCCAGTTGCTCAATGGCTGGGATATGAATGGTTAAGTCTGGGTAATCGTTTTCAATCAAATCCTTCAGCAGAATACGTCTGTTACGTGACGTAGAGATCAGGTTCTGTAGTGTCTTCTTGCGAGAGAAGGCCTGTTTCATGTTTTTGCGCACAAAACCTTTTTCTTTACAGATTGACATACTCCCACCACCAAACCTAGCGGTTATGGTGGGGGAGTCTTTGCGACCCATAGCAACCTAAGCTACCATCTTTCGCCAGTACACTTACGCTGAAAGTCATTTACTGGGGGAACTCTTTACACAGTAGCAAGTCCTGCTACATCAGCTAACGCCTGTTGACGTATATTATTGCTTGCATTGATATCACGGTCATGCTGTGTTTGACAGCTAGGACACGTCCAATGACGCACCGATAACGGCAGACTGTCTAATTTGTGATGGCAATGCGAACAAATTTTACTACTAGCAAAGAACCGATTTACCTTTAGGATATTCTTACCATACCAATTCGCCTTGTAAGTAAGCAGGGTAACAAACTGCCCCCAACCGACATCATTAATGGCTTTGGCAAGTTTACGGTTCTTTACCATATTTTTTACACCTAAATCTTCAATCGCATAACTGGTAGCTTGGTTTTCGCAAATCAGTTTATGCGTGACTTTATGGTGTAAGTCTAAGCGCTGGTTGCGTACTTTTTCATGAATACGAGCAACAGCTAACTTTTGTTTTTGATAGTTTTTACTTTGTTTTTGTTTACGAGCAAAGATTTTTTGCTGTATAGCAAGTCGTTTACTGGCTTTGGCTAAATGCTTTGGGTTATCAAACTTGCTACCGTCTGATAAGTTAA
>Ga0208302_100123_pt1 | contig 24810 bp, 20 predicted proteins | sample 29_taG_FD_184103 | JGI IMG/M metagenome (GOLD analysis project Ga0208302, IMG submission 184103) | Marine viral communities from Cariaco Basin, Caribbean Sea - 29_WHOI_OMZ (SPAdes) (version 2) | ecosystem: Environmental > Aquatic > Marine > Oceanic | place: Caribbean Sea: Cariaco Basin... | reverse complement strand
TTGGCCAAGAAGGTTATGACGTTACTTGAGGTACCACCAGGACAACAACCCACCAATATAACACCGACTGCAATCATAGGATCTAGCTTAAATACTAGGGTCAGAACATACGCAATGAGTGGCATTAGAGTGAACTGGGCTATTAAGCCTACCAAAACTACTTTGGGGCGCTTAATAACTTCAACAAAATCGTCTGTCTTAAGCGTGGTACCCATGCCAAACATAATAATGCCTAAAATAGGCACGATAAATTTAGCCAATGAGGCGAATAAATCAGGGAAAATGAAGCCCAATACGGCGCTTAATAATGCCCATATTGCAAAGGTTTTTCCTATCCATTGCGAGGCTTTAGCGATTGCTTGCAAGATAAAAACTCCTAATTTAAACAATGATAATCTGTTAAGTTATCACGAAAATAATATAGGAGTTATAAAATAATTTTTGTGAAATATGATAAATAAGTTAGAAGTCTACCCGTGTGATATACGGTTATTTGAATAAATGTAGAATAAAAGGAATTTACTTTTTTATCTTAGTCTATTTACGATAGTACTTACCCTAGAGATTAGCTTGAATTTTAAAATGATGCTTAGGGTATGAATGACGTTGGTTGTATTTAGTTGAGTCTGTGCAATAGTGTTGCTACTGTCTACTAAGTTACTATTGGCTAGTAATAAGGTACGCTAGAAATGCCTTCAATCTGCTTAATATGTCGACAAGATAACAGGGACATTACTGGGTATTATTAACATGACTATTCTGAAAAAAGCGGTGATGAATCATTGATAAAACTAATAATGTGGTGATATGGCTAAACTAAAATAACAAAGTCCTGTCATTTATTTACAATGAATCCTTCAGTTCTTCAGTTACTATATTAATGGTTAATAATAGACGAAATTTAAAATTCATTTCAATTCATTCAATATAAATAAACAGACCGAGGTAAACTCATGTCAGAAGAAAACAATAAATCTAAAATAGTAGCGCTGATAACCCTACAAGAAGGCAAGATGGAACAGTTTTATCAACTTGCTGATGAGTTGATCGAAAATAGCAGAAAAGAAACGGGTATTGTGACCTATAAACTATTCAAAAGTACTGAAAATGACAACGAAGTCCTGTTCTTTGAAGAATATGCTGACCAAGAAGCGATGCAACAGCATTCAAAATCAGCTCATTTCAATAAGTTTATGGAAGCGGTTAAGCCTTTATTGGCAAGTGAGCCACGTTTAGAAATGTTCTAAAAGTTGTCTTTTAGCCATTATTAAAGGCTCAATGTTAATAGTCAAATGATGCAACTTAGACTCGTAACTTAAAACCGTAGCCTTTTTTGATAGTAGATAAAAGTGCAAAATAAGACCCCATTGAAGGGGTTTTATTTTATTGATAACTAACGAAAGAACATCTAAGCCAAGTTAGGATTCAACCATTTCTCAGCGGTTTTCATATCCCAATCTTTACGTTTGGCATAATCCTCTAACTGATCACGATCGATTTTACCCACGTTAAAGTAGACACTTTCAGGATGTGAGTAGTAGAAGCCACTCACAGAAGACGCAGGCCACATCGCAAAGCTTTCAGTCAGATAAGTACCGATAGCATTAGTAGTGTCTAACCAATCAAACAGTTTGCCTTTTTCAGTATGCTCAGGGCAGGCAGGGTAGCCTGGTGCAGGGCGGATACCCACATACTTCTCTTTAATCAGCTCTTCATTACTGAGCTGCTCAGTAGGCTGATAGCCCCAGTATTTAGTACGGATTAGCTCGTGCAAGTGTTCAGCGAAGGCTTCAGCTAAGCGGTCGCAAAGTGCTTGGACCATAATGGCGTTATAGTCATCACCAGCTTCCTTGTAAGCATCAGATAGCTCTTGTGCGCCTTCAATAGACACGGTGAATCCGCCTAAATAGTCAGTGTGTTCATCTGAGGGTGAGATAAAGTCAGCCAAGCTGTAGTTGGGTTTACCACTGGCTTTATCTGACTGTTGACGCAGATGCTCAAACACATGTGTTGGCTGACCACCCTCACTAGGCGGTTTGTCATAGACGGTAACCGTGTCATGATCCGTGCGTTTGGCCGGCATGATTTTGAATACCCCTTTAGGCGTCACTAAGTTCTCATCCATAAACTTCTGTAGCAACTCTTTGGCATTGCCAAACAAGTCTTTGGCTTCTTCACCGACCACTTCATCGTCAAAGATTTTTGGATATTTGCCGACTAAGCCCCAAGAGATAAAGAACGGTGTCCAGTCGATGTACGGAATTAAGTTTTCAATAGGATAACTGTCGAAAACAACTTGTCCTAGCTCATTCGGAGTAGGCGGAGTATAAGTCTCCCAATCAAACTGGAAGCCTTGCTCGATAGACTCTTCATAGCTTAGTTTGGCCGCTTTTGGTTTACGATTGGCCAGACGCTCGCGTACTTTCTCATACTCTTCACGCGTTTCGCGAATCAGCTCCACACGATGTTCTTTAGAAAGCAGCTTGGTCACCACACCCACAGAGCGTGAAGCATCAGACACATAAATTACCGCATCGTTTTGATAATTGGGTTCGATTTTAACCGCAGTATGGGCTTTAGAGGTAGTCGCACCGCCAATCATGAGGGGCAGATCCATGCCACGCTCTTGCATTTGCTTGGCCACGTAGACCATTTCATCAAGACTAGGGGTAATTAGACCAGACAAACCGATAATGTCTGCTTTTTCAGCGATGGCTGTGTCCAAAATTTTGTCACAGGGCACCATAACGCCTAGGTCGACCACGTCATAGCCATTACAGCCCAGTACCACGCCGACGATGTTTTTACCGATATCGTGCACGTCGCCTTTGACTGTGGCCATTACTACTTTACCCTTAACTTCACCTTCTACCTTTTCAGCTTCGATGTAAGGGTTCAATACCGCCACCGCTCGTTTCATAACGCGGGCTGACTTCACAACTTGAGGTAGGAACATTTTACCCGCCCCAAATAGATCGCCGACCACGTTCATGCCATCCATTAATGGCCCTTCAATCACATGCAACGGTTTGGGGTATTTGAGACGTGCCTCTTCGGTATCTTCATCAATATAAGTAGTAATACCTTTGACTAAAGCATGCTCAATGCGCTTTTCAACCGACTGTTCACGCCATGATAGATCGATAGTACCATCGTTTTTCTTACCACCAGCCACATAGGCTTCGGCAATGGTCATTAAGCGTTCAGTGGCGTCTTGACCGCTTTCACCTTGGTTACGGTTAAGCATTACATCTTCAATGGCTTCACGCGCTTCTTTTGGAATTTCGTCATACACTTCAAGCATGGCAGGGTTGACGATACCCATAGTTAGCCCTGCTTTAATAGCGTGGTATAAGAAGACTGCGTTAATCGCTTCACGAATAGGGTTGCCACGGAAACTGAACGAAACGTTTGAGACACCACCTGATACCATGGCATTGGGTAGATTGTCAGTAATCCACTGGGTCGCGTTAATAAAGTCTGCACCATAGTTGTTATGTTCAGGGATACCAGTTGCTACCGCAAAGATATTGGGGTCAAAGATGATATCTTCAGAAGGGAAGCCCACGTCGTTAACCAAGACGTCATAACTGCGCTGACAGATTTGTATTTTGCGCTCATAAGTATCTGCCTGACCATCTTCATCAAAGGCCATAACAATAACCGCTGCACCATAACGCATACACAGTTTGGCTCTTTCGACAAATTCGTCATAGCCCTCTTTTAGCGAAATGGAGTTCACCACTGCTTTACCTTGAGTCCGCTTTAACCCTTCCTCAATGATGTCCCATTTTGAAGAGTCAATCATCAGTGGCACACGGCTAATATCAGGTTCGCCAGCGACTAAGTTTAAAAAGTGAATCATCGCTCCTTTGGAGTCGAGCATGCCTTCATCCATGTTGATGTCGACAATTTGAGCACCGCCATCTACTTGGTCGCGTGCCACATCCAATGCTTCAGTGAATTCGCCGGTTTTGATAAGTCGTAAGAATTTTTTAGAGCCGGTAACGTTGGTACGCTCGCCGACGTTCACAAATAGACTGTCTTTAGTGATGGTAAATGGCTCTAAACCAGACAGACGGCAAGCCGGTGGAATGGTTGGAATCTGGCGCGGCGGATATTGTTTCATTACGTCGCTAATGGCTTTGATGTGCTCAGGACGAGTACCACAGCAGCCACCAACGATGTTTAAGATTCCTGCTTTACCAAAGCCATTGAGTAGGGCAGCGGTCTCTTCAGGCGTCTCGTCGTATTCACCAAATTCGTTGGGCAAGCCAGCATTCGGATGCGCAGACACATAGGTATCAGCAATATCTGATAATGTTTGAATATGAGGTCTTAAGGCGTCGGCACCCAAAGCACAGTTGAAGCCTACCGATAGTGGCTTGGCATGACGAATCGAGTTATAAAAAGCTTCAGCAGTTTGACCTGATAAGGTACGACCAGAGGCATCGGTAATAGTACCTGAGATCATGATAGGCAATTCAAAACCAATGGTATCAAATACGCCGGTTACCGCAAATATAGCTGCCTTAGCATTCAAGGTATCAAAGATAGTCTCAATTAATACAAGGTCAATACCGCCTTCTATTAATGCAAATAAGGCTTCGGTATAGTTGTCTACTAGCTCATCAAAAGTCACATTACGATAGGCTGGGTCGTTAACATCAGGTGATAGTGAACAGGTACGTGACGTGGGGCCAATAACTCCGGCCACAAAGCGGGGTTTATCCGGATTTTGAGCGGTAAATTCGTCTGCTGCTGCGCGAGCCAATAACGCCGCTTCACGGTTAATCTCAGGAACCAAATGCTCCATGCCATAATCAGACATTGAAATTTGAGTGGCGTTAAACGTGTTGGTTTCAATAATATCGGCACCGGCCGCTAGATGATCGGTATGAATGCTTTTAATGATTTGTGGCTGTGTTAATACCAATAAGTCGTTATTGCCTTGCACATCTTGACCAAAGTCTGCAAAGCGCTCTCTACGATAATCCGCCTCTTGTAATTTAAAGGTCTGGATTTGGGTACCCATCGCACCATCAAGCATCAAGATACGCTGATCAAGCTGTTCTACAATACGCTGGCGCGCCGTCAGCTGCTGCTCTTTGAATGGGAAATTAGCCGGTGGCACTAAGTTGAAGTTGTCAGGATTATGTCCTTTCTTAGGCGTATTTTCTGAAGACTCTTTTTGGGTATTGTGTTCGGGGTGAGAGCAATGGGCCATAGCACTATCTTATACAGTAAGTTAATAGGGGGAAACGTCTTATCTTTATAGTAGGATATTTGGTAAGCAAGGTCACCAATTAAAATTTTTAAAACTAGGTTAGTGTAGCATACTGCTTATTAATATCTAATTCCTTGCCGGTATAAATCCATACGGATAGGGATGAAGTCTATTACGCTAAACTGACAGCTTTAGGTTAACATTTTCCTTATATTTTCTAGATAAATGACAGCAACAACACTATTTAGTGGTTTGTAAAAAACGATACCAATAATAGCTGTTTTTGTTTATTTTGTTTAAACTAAAAGTAGAACAAGGGTGTTCATTTTAGCTACCATCCTGTAGGTCTGCTATAACTAGACCCTAGGATAGGTATGCCACTATAAGCAAAATACGACCCTTAAAACAGCAAAGGTACTGCTGCTAATTATCAAACACAAAGGACGAGTAACATGAATAATACGCCCGTATGGACACTGGCTATGACTTTAATGGCAGTTACTGGATGCCAAAATACGGCGCAGTCTGCAACGCCTGTTTCTATGACTCCCGTTTCTGGGACCTCTACTGTGGTTGAAGTATCGCACAGCGGTTTAGTGGCTAATAGCAACAATGTAGCCAATCAAACGATTCGGCCACCCAACGCTACTTATAGTACTTTTACCCAGCCATCTTTAACAACCAGTCATTCTAATCAAGTTGCTGTGCCTACTACGGTAGCCCCTATAGCCATAAGCTATGATGCCTCTGAAAATGCACTACAGCTAGCACGGCGTAATCCTAATTTATCAATTCTAGTAGAAGCCATCGATGCCGCTGGCTTGACAGGCGCCTTGAGATTTGCCGGAAGTAACTATACGATTTTCGCCCCAGATAATGCGGCATTTGAAGCTTGGTTTAATGAAACCACAATGACCAAGCAAAAGCTGATGCAAAATAAGCCTTTATTGCGTATTTTATTGGCCTATCACGTGGTGAAAACTCAGCAACCGTTAACGGTGGCACAAATGCAGCCCAGCCAGTTGACCACATTCAATAATCACCGAATCACCATTACCAATCAAAAAACCATCCGTGATGGCATAGGACGTACAGCAGTTATCAAGGCGGCCGATATCCCAACCCGTAATGGCACGGTTCATGTAATTGATAAAGTGCTTTTTCCAGAAGGCTAGTGTAATAAGCGATAGATATAAAAAAACCCGACACTTTAAGTATCGGGTTTTTTATATTCAACTGTTAATTCACTGACTTATTTAAGGTCATTCTTACGATTAGATTCTACCGTTTGTTTGTAACGCTCTTCCCAATAAGTGGCATTCTTGATACCGAACTTCTTAGGATCAAACACAAAGCGTTTGTCAGAAGTACCACCACCTGCTTTCAACTGTGCTTCGTAGTCTTTAAGCATAGTTAATGTTGGTTTCGCTACAAAGAAGATGATAATAATACCAACGATGTTCAACCAAGCCATTAAGCCAACACCCACGTCGCCTAAGCCCCAGATATAACCTGAGCTATTTAAGGCACCGTAAGCCACCATAATCATGATAACGACTTTGACCAAGAACAATCCAGTTTTACTAGCGCCTTTGCCCATAGAGCGGGTTAAGTAAGAGATGTTAACTTCAGCGATATAGTAGTAAGCTAGGATAGTGGTAAAGGCGAAGAAGAATACAGCGATTGCGATGAAAGAGTCACCGAACGTACCGTACACTGATTCCATTGCCATTTGGGTAAATGAAGGTGAGTTGATTTCAATATCAGCGGCAACATTTTGAACGATAAATTGACCGTCCTCTAGTGTACCTTGAATATTGTACATACCAGTAGATAAGATCATAAAGGCAGTTGCAGAACAAACCAATAACGTATCCACATATACCGAAAACGCTTGAACCAATCCCTGCTGTGAAGGATGGTCTACTGACGCTGCAGCTGCAGCATGAGGGCCTGTACCTTGACCGGCTTCGTTAGAGTAAATACCACGTTTTACACCCCAACCGATAGCCGCACCAAAACCTGCTTGAGCACTGAATGCATCACCGATAATCATACCGAATACTTCAGGTACTTTACTGAAGTTAGTGAACATAATTAAGATGGCTAAGGCGATATAACCTACTGCCATAAAAGGCACTGCATATTCAGCAAAGTTAGCAATACGCTTAATACCACCGAAGATAATAAAGCCTAAAACTAGTAAAATGATAGCCAAAGCAATTAGACGGCTAGAGCCAACATCCATGCCCATAAAGTTCATCATTGTGCCTTCACCCGTTACCTGGGCGACCGCATTAACCACACCGTTTGCCTGTACGCCTGGTAAAAAGATACCACAAGCAATAATCGATGAAATAGCGAATAAAATACCGTACCATTTTTGACCTAGAGCACGTTCGAAGTAGTACGCTGGACCACCACGATATTCGCCAGTAATGACGTCACGCTCTTTATAGATTTGACCTAATGTAGATTCAACATAGGCAGTAGACGCGCCTAAGAAGGCCACAATCCACATCCAAAATACCGCACCTGGGCCACCGAAACCGATAGCAGCAGCAACCCCTGCGATGTTACCCATACCGACGCGACCTGCAAGTGCGACAGCAAGGGCCTGAAAAGAAGAAATACCGTCATTATCCGGCTTTCCTTTAAAAAGAAGACGAATCATCTCTTTAAAAAGACGGATTTGAACGAAGCGGGTCATTATTGAATAGAATAAACCTGCACCTAAACAGAGGTAGATTAGAGCAGGACTCCAAATGATGTCATTTAAAGCACTTACGATGCCTTCCATAGTGTGTTTCCTAGTGTTAGCTAATTGAGGAACGTACCTGTCACTCAATTAATTGTAAAGTTCTAAAGGTGTGTACAGCGCTTATTTAATTAATAGATCTATATAAAAGCTTAACCAATACAATTAGATAAACACAAACACATAAGTAAGTTGCATATTAGAGTAACTGTAAAGCAATTTAGCTAAATGTTACACAAACATACCGCTAGGTAACTGCAATTTGCCACAAAAAACATTAAATTACCAGAGTATTTTTTAGTATTTCCCTAAAAAAATTAGATGAATTAGCCATTTATTAGTCCTTCTAAAACCTATTACTATCGTGATATTGGAGTAATGCGGTTGTATTTAAGTAACAGAAAATTGTATTAATTGTGCTTTGACATCATTCAACAGTACAATTGCAGCACCTTACTAATAAATTTAATAAATCTAAAGTGAACTTGCAGGTTTGTGGTTGATTAATTAGCCTTGTTTGATGATATTGCTTTTCTGATCAAAGGTAATAATCAGCTATCGATAAAGCCTTTTCTAAAAATAGGCTATGCAGCAGATAAACAAACTTATATAGTTAGCTTTTAATTGAAATATTCTGGAGTCGTTATGTCACGTAAATCTATCCTTAAGCCGCTTGTGTTATCTACCGTATTAGGCATGTCAGCGGTGAGCTTATCGGGCTGTGGTTATAACAACCTACAAGCCCAAGATGAGCAGGTTAATGCAGCTTGGTCTGAAGTCGTTAACCAATATCAGCGTCGTGATGACCTAGTGCCTAACTTGGTAAAAGTAGTTAAGCAGTATGCTGACCAAGAGCAAGAGGTATTTACTCAAGTGGCTGAAGCCCGTTCAAAAGCCGGGAGCATTCAGCTAACACCTGAGACCCTAAATGATCCTCAAGCGATGGAAAACTATCAAGCCGCTCAAGCTGAAATGACGGGCGCCTTATCTCGTCTAATGGCAGTATCTGAGCGTTATCCTGAGCTTAAGTCGGACAAGCTGTTCCAAGATTTACAAGCACAGCTTGAAGGCACAGAAAACCGTATTACAGTTGCCCGTAATCGTTATATCCAAGAGGTTCAGAGCTACAATACAACGGTACGTCAATTCCCAACCAATATCACGGCTAAAGTGTTTGGTATGGATGCTAAGCCTAACTTTACGGTTGAAAATGAGAAAGAAATCTCTACAGCGCCAGAAGTTGATTTTGGTGATAAATAAAAAGTTAAAGTTTGGTGTATATGGCCATAATGTCTAATTATGGTAGATGGTTTTAATATGCAATAAAGCAGCTTATGAGCCATAGATTCATAGGCTGTCAATTAACCTGTTTTTAAGTACAAGTTCTTTAGCACAAGAAAATTAATGCCAAAAAACTTGTACTAGAAGAATGGGTATCAAATTAAGTGTATTCGAATAAAGTGGTGATGATGCGCATGCAAAAGTTGAAACGTAGCTGGTCCATATTGTCAATAATAGGCGCGACCTTATTGGTAACGCCTTCAAGTTTCGCCGTCAATAGCGAGGCCACGAGTGCGGCATCATCTCAATCTGCTCAGCAATTTGGCGATCAAAGTGTTGATGATTTGGTGGCGATTGCAAAAGCAGGGCAACAAAACGAAGCGATTAATGATGCGGTACTAGGTAATGAAGCCATTACCGACAATATTCCTAATATTGGAGAGGCCGCAGCAGAAGACAATACATCAAAGACCTCTCCCTCGGCTAATACGGCTCAGCCTCGTCAATCTTCCGCTCAAGGGGTTGATAGCGACAAGCTGATTTTAAACTCTCCTGTGGTCGATCAGGCCAATATTTTTACCCCTCAAGAAAAGCAAATGCTGACCCAAAGGTTGCGTCATATTTATGAGCAAGGGTTGGCTCAAGCTGCCTTAGTGACCGTACCTACCACCAATGGTATGGATATTTTCCAATACAGCTTACAGGTAGCAGATAAGTGGAAGCTGGGTAATAAAGATACTGATGATGGTCTACTAATTTTAGTATCGGTCAATGACCGTAAGATGTATATTCTGTCTGGATATGGCTTAGAAGGCGTATTGCCAGATGCTATCTTAAACCGAATTATCGATGACGAGATTACCCCTTCATTTAAGCAAGGCGATTATGCGGGTGGTTTGGTGAAAGGTATTAATCGTATCGAAGAGCGTTTGGTCGCTGACCCTGATGTTTTAGCGCAATCAGATGAGTTAGCCAAAGAGCGTAGTCAGGCACAAAATCCAGCCAGTAGCGATTCACCTTCCTTATTTGGTACTTTCCTTATTGCCTTAATTTTTGGTCTTTTTATTACTTCTGTCTTAGGCCGAATTTTAGGGTCATTTGTCGCCACTGGCGGTTTTGCTTTAATGGCTTTGTCCACCGGTGCAGGTCTTTTCACCACCATATTTATGGCTATATTTTTATGGCTATTCCTTATCTCACGCGGTGGTGGCGGTGGTGGTAAAGGCGGCAAAGGTGGTCGAGGCGGTGGTCGTCGCGGCGGCGTAGTCTTCTTCCCAGGCGGTGGCTTTGGTGGCGGAGGCGGCGGTTTTGGTGGTGGCGGCTTCGGCGGCGGTGGTTTTGGCGGTGGCGGCGGTGGCTTCGGTGGCGGCGGTGCTGGCGGATCTTGGTAATTTTAAAGCCAAAAGCTAAAAACAAAGCCAAAAGCTAAAAATAAAATTACTGAAGAAATTGAACAAACAGTAATTAAAACAAAAAGTTATTAAATTGAACGACTTAACTTCTATGGCTAGGCCAGCTAACAAAAATAAGGTTTGAGGTAAGACTGACATGCAACAAAATGCAAAGCCCGACTTAAAATCTGCACATCCTAACGTTGCTGAAGGGCATACGGTGGTTAGTGAGCCAAGCTTTGCAAGATGGTGGCGACAAGCGATTTTTATCCCTATTTTAAACAATAGATGGGTATCTGATGAGGTCATGGCACGCTTGACGCAGAAAGTGACAGAGGCTGAAAAAGGCCACCGAGGCGAAGTATTCCTAGTCATTGAAAACCATCTGCCTATTCATCAAGCTTACCGGATTGGTAGCCGTGAACGGGCCATTGACTTATTTAGCTTATATCGAGTGTGGGATACGGAAGAAAATACGGGCATCTTGGTCTACGTCAATATCTGTGAACGTGCTCTAGAGATTGTCGCAGATAGAGGTATTAGCGCCTTGGTCAGCCCTACGGTGTGGCGAGCAATGTGTGATAAGGCCCTTGCAAGTATGGCCAAAGGTAATATGGAACAAAGCCTAGCCGATCTATTAGATGAAACTGGGTTACTGCTTAGACAGCATTATTATCTAGAGCATGACCCAGAAGGTAACGAGCTATCGGATACCGTTGTGTTTTTAAAGTAAAACATGGGTTTTTAAACACAGAATACGCTGTCAAAATAACAAAAAAGCTAGGCCTTGATTTCAAGCCTAGCTTTTTTTGTCAATTTTGTATTGTCGACGGTGCTTTTAAATCTTTCCTTTGTTACCTATAAAAGCAACAGCAAGTAATAGCTTTAGGACTGCACTTAGTCACTATGGACTTACCAAACATTAGCAATCAAAATGCCAATAATAAAGAGGTTAGGAGTGGTTGTTAGCTTAACTCAGCAATCAAGCTTGGCAATAATTCTCCAGCTTTGCCTGCCAATACCACATCAATTATCGGATTCTGAGTTGGGTTTGGGTTGATTTCGATTAGCTTGGCTCCGTTACGTTTGGCCAGTTGTGATAATCCTGCAGCAGGGTACACTAAGCTTGAGGTACCTATACTTATGAAGACATCACAGTGAGCTGAGGCTTGCTCAGCATATTGCCAAGCTTTATGTGGTAGCATTTCACCAAACCAAACGATGTCAGGTCGGATATAAGCCTCACACTGAGGACAGTGCAGTAGCGTATCTTGATCATAATCGACTTCGGCAAGATACGGCGACTCACATTGGCTACATTTATTTTTCCATAAATGACCATGCAGATGAGTGGCTTGACTTCCAGCTTGTTCATGTAAGTCATCTACATTTTGGGTAATAAGACTCAATGTCTTATGATGAGTATTTGCCCAGTCCTCAAGAGTAGCCAACGCATGGTGAGCAGGATTAGGACGTTTGTCTTTTACCAGGTTACGTCGCCATTGATACCAAGACCAAACCATCTTTGGATCACGCTCAAACGCTTCAATACTGGCTAAATCTTCTGCTCTATAGTTTTCCCAAAGCCCAGTTTGTTTGTCTCTAAAAGTAGGGATGCCACTTTCTGCAGAGATACCCGCACCTGTTAAGATACAAATATGTTGTGCGTTTTGGAGGAGATTAATAGTTTGCTTCAATTCATTGGTCATAAAACACCTATAATAAGCTGTGGTTTGTGTATCATAATATATTATTGATAATCGGAGGACGTATGAATCAGACTTTCAGTGGCGCAATATTACTTGCGGCAGTACTCCTAATCGCTGCGATACTGTTTGCTATCGCCTTAGTAATGAAGCCGAAGGCCGCAGTCTCTAAGCGAAATAAAACTGCTAAAAACAAACCTGATTTAAACACAGGTAAATCAACTTTCAACAGTAAAGCTGGAGCGTTTGGCAAGGCGTCAAATGCACAACTGATGAAGCTCAAAAATCAGATTAGCAAAAACTTCCCTGATTTTAATGCCTTAATGCGTGACCATCACTTAGTACTAGAGCGTAATGCCAAGAAGGTCGCTTTATTGACACTGGATGTCAATGCGGCATTAGGGCGTCGACGTTTAGGAGAAGTGACTGTCATTAATTTTCATCAAGTTCCCAGTGTTGAAGAGTTAAGAATCGAGCTAAGTGGCGTGTAACGACACTATGCAATGCTTGAAATACAGGCAGTTGTAAGTTGTACTTTATAAGGAGGTACAACCACAGTTGCAGATTACTATGACTAGATTTTAGCAATAAAGGCGTTAACAAGTTGAAAGTTAATAGATTATTGTTGATAAATTAATATTTAATAAAATGCTTATTTAGCAAGAAGAAAATAATATATACTTGCTACAATATAAATATTAGTTTAGATAAACTTATCAATATAATAGTGTGCTAAAGTGATAGAATACCTCTGTAATATTCTAACGCTGATTTACTATCATATTTATAATTAAACTGACAGGCTTACGTTATTATGCGATGGCAAGAGGAAGAAACTTTACAGGACGTTGAGTTAAGGGACAAAACTAGGCCAGAAACGGGCTTCTTATCCTGGCCTAACTATATAAAGAAACACAAGGATAATTCTGCCAAAAGATATGAAGTAGCACAGCAGTTTTTGCCTTGGCCGCTAGGTTTTAAAGAGTCCGTACTGGCATTAAGAGCCATTATCCGTGACAAAAAGAAAGCGGATGAGGACTATGAGTCAGAACTACTCTCGCTCTATAAGCTCGCCGCTTGGGAGTCTTTCTGTCCAAAGTACTGTGAGACGTTACAAGAGCCAGGCTTTAAAGTATTTGACCAGATACCTGGCGGGACAGTCACCGCATTACCCATAGATTATCAACAGCTAGGCTATAAACAGCTAAAATTAATTATTAAGACCGATGCTAAGATGTTGGTCAGTCTTTATGGTGAACCTAAGCAGCACACTACGTTAAATCAATTATTTGCAGAGGTTTGGCACCAAGCAGAAATAGACTATGGTAACTGCCTAAAACAGCAGCAGAGCAATAAGCAACAAGGTTCTACTATAGTCTCTGATATTCTTGTCGATAAATCCGTTATTAAGTCAACCGATCAAGTGGCAGATGCTACTGAAATTGTCTCTGCCCAAAAGCCCATTGCAAAAATCAAGTATGGTCTTAATACAGCGTCTAAAAAATATGATGCCAATGGGCAAGTGATTATTCCCCCAGTATCTAGTACCGATAAACCCAAAAAACCTATCAAAGTAAAAGTTAGTCAAAAGGCAACGTTAAAGACCCCAAATAAAAGCAGTAAATCTTCTTACACAATCGTTAAGACCAAGCAGCTTTCTGGTTTGATGATTCAAGCTTTAAGAGATAGAGAGTTAATTAAGGAAAGGGTCTTGAATGGCTCTTTCAACAATATTAAGCGTACGTTGGCCAAAAGAAAACTGATAGTCTTTTTGGGAGCAAGTTGTCTCATTGTGACTCGGAGAGGGCGGTCTAGGTAGAGGTTATTCCACTTAATAATCTTTTATGTAATAAAACTAACTTTTAATTTTAGTTATATTAAGACTACAGTTAAAACATTATTTTTAAACGATAAAGAGTTTTAATTATGAAAAAGTCTCTGTTCTTCATGTTTTTAGCATGTATATCCCAAATAGCGTTTGCTGATTCTTTTTGGGACCATAATGGTTCGACTATGAGACTAGTGGCAAATGGGAATGAGCGTCAGTTCGTTTATGAAGTGCCTTCTAAAAGAATGTATAACACAGGCGTAAGGCGGGGAAACGTTCTTTTTAATGGATATAAGAGTGGTAATAAATATTTCGGTACCTCCACTGTATTCTCGAAGAATTGTCATTATGATTTAGCTTATAAGGTCAGTGGCAATGTATATGAAGGGCCTAAAGTAGTGCTCTATGGTAAAAGAAAACAGTACGATACGAGCAACAATAAATGTGTACCTACAGGAAAGGTTGTATCTGACAAATTAGTGTTCACCTACCTGTATACGGAATAGACAGTAATTTTAGATTCGGACCTAATCGTATGTCTTAGGTAGCATATACAGCAGTGTGTACAACATTTTATAGGTGTTATTAGGTAATAACAGGATACGTGAAAGAACTAAAGTCTCGTATAATAAAGGCTTTGAGAGGTATAGGTAATAAGAGGTGATGCTAAAAGATAGGGGATGGTGCGCTTGGCGGGAATCGAACCCACGACCCTCGGCTTCGGAGACCGATACTCTATCCAACTGAGCTACAAGCGCATATTTTGGAAAATAAACTTTTAGAGTTAAGCAAAAGAGAATTCAGCAAAAAAAGTTAAGCACAAAATCAGTCTGTTCAATCGCTGATGACGGCTTTACTCAAGCACGCTAGTCTAGCAAAAACCATCAAAAAAACCAATGTTATCCTGCTTAATAAATGACAAAGGTGGGTATAATTTGGTACATTAGGCACTATTCGTAATAATTGGGTAACTTTATTAGGGTAAAAACCTCCTTTTGTCGTAAGAGTCACTATTGAAACATGGCTTTTAACCCCCTTTTCCCATTATAATATTATGGAAAAGAATTTATTACTGGTTTTATATTGATAAGTTAAAACAATTCACTCAATCATACACGACGTTTCAAGTCTGCTAAGCCATTATTTTATTAAGCTAAGTCATAGCAACTTAGAAACGTCGCTCTAAAAAGAGATTGTGACGCATGAAAAAAATCGTGATGTTATCCGCTGCCGCCATCTTTGGTCTATCAGGTATTTCTTTAAGCCAAGCTGAAGACGCTGCTGCTCCAGCTGCGCAAACCACTGAAGCGGCTACTGCGACTACTGATGCTAAAGCAGAAACCACCGATGCAGCAGCAGGTGAAAAAGCTACTGATGCAGCTGCTGCTGATGCGACAGCTACTGATGGCGCGGCAACTGATGTAGCTGCTGCCGATGGAGAAGCTACTGCTGCTGCACCTGCAGCGCCAGTAGAAGAAGAGCCAATTCCTGAAGATACCCCTCAAGTTAAAAAACTTATTGCTTTATATCCAAAGTTGATTGAACGTATCCAGCCTTACGGTAAAGTATGTTTTGACGGTGATGACAACTGTGATATTACCTTAACAGCTTCAAGTGCCGGTAACGCAGGTGAGCCACGTGACGGTAAAGCAGTTTATGAAGCTATTTGTCAGACTTGTCATGGTAGTGGTGTTTTGGGTGCGCCTAAATTTGGGGATGCTGGCTCATGGGCACCTCACGTTGCTAAAGGTAAAGCCACACTATATGATCACGCTATGAATGGTTTCAATAAGATGCCAGCTCGTGGTGGTGCAGATATTCCTGACGAAGAAGTTAAGAATGCTGTTGATTACATGGTTGAACAATCAAGCTAATATCTTATTAATGAGAAATTTCACTTGTTAATATTGTTTAGACAATAGCTATATCAAAATCTGTATTTTGTGTTGCTATTGATGTTAGCCATATTTTCGCTTTTCTAAAGTACGACACAATATTCAGTAAAGACGCTCACTGCAAGGTGAGCGTCTTTTGTCGTTTAAATTATTGATGACTTTTATCAATCACTCTGTTTACACCTAGTTGGGTTTAATTAAAGATTTTAGGCTCCATATACCTTACACACTATATTTTAGACACCCTATTTGACTATTTTGGTCTTCATTATAAAAGCCAATAAAGATATAAATTTATGACTAATACAACCCCTGCATTACAGATTACTAACCTCTCTAAAGTTTATGGCAATGGGTTTACCGCCTTGAAGAATGTAAACTTGACGGTGCCACAAGGAGAGTTTTTTGCTTTGCTAGGCCCTAACGGTGCTGGTAAATCAACGATGATTGGCATTATTAGCTCCTTGTTTAAACCTACTGAGGGTAGTATCGAGATATTTGGAACTGATCTTTTACAGAACCCATCTATTGCCAAACAATATTTAGGCATCGTTCCTCAAGAGTTTAACTTTAACCAGTTTGAAAAGGTTGAAGATATTCTAATTACTCAAGCAGGCTATTTTGGTATTTCTGCCAAAGATTCGAGACCAAGAGCTAAGAAGTTACTGACGGCTCTTGGGCTTTGGGACAAACGAAACAACAAAGCTCGTGAATTATCAGGCGGTATGAAACGTCGATTAATGATTGCTCGGGCTTTGATTCATAAGCCAAGATTGCTAATCTTGGATGAACCCACAGCTGGGGTTGATATCGAGCTGCGCCGCTCAATGTGGGAGTTTATGCAGCAGATTAATGAAGAAGAAAAGACCACTATTATTCTGACTACCCATTATTTAGAAGAAGCGGAACAGCTGTGTCGATATATCGCTATTTTAGACCATGGCGAAATTCGCATTAATACTGAAATGAAAGAGTTGTTGGGTCAATTATCTATTGAAACGTTTATTTTGGACTTAGAAAAGCCCACTTCAGGACAAGTGTCTATTACCGGTGTCACCTCTGTGTTGCAGCCTGACGATCAAACTTTGGAAGTTACTCTATCTGATGGTGAATCGTTAAATGAGGTATTTAAACAGTTAACTGAGCAAGGCATTGAGGTAGCAAGTATGCGTAATAAGGCCAACCGTTTGGAAGAGCTATTTATGCGTCTGGTTGATCAAGGCGTACAAACCAAAGATAGCATGAAGGAGGCAGGACTATGAGCAACATTAATAAACAATTATCCGTTAAAGGTCATAGCAATGACGGCTTAACGTTTGCTCAAAAGTGGATTGCCTTCCGGACTATCTTAGTCAAAGAAATACGTCGCATTTTGCGTATTTGGCCACAAACATTGTTGCCACCCGTTATCACTATGAGCTTGTATTTCGTTATCTTCGGTAAAATGATTGGCTCACGTGTCGGCGAAATGGGCGGTGTGCCGTATATGCAGTTCATTGTGCCTGGCCTTATCATGATGTCGGTGATTACCAATAGTTATTCTAACGTGGTCTCAAGCTTCTTTAGTGCTAAGTTTACCTCCAGCATTGAGGAGCTTTTGGTATCACCTGTGTCTAAGCATTCAATATTAATTGGTTATATTGGCGGCGGGGTATTCCGTGGTCTAATGATTGCTGTGATTGTATCGATAGTGGCTCAGTTCTTTACCGAGCTTGGTATTGAGCATTTCTTCGTGATGTTATTTACCGTCTTAGGCACCTCGGTACTGTTTTCATTAGGGGGTTTCATTAATGCGGTATATGCCCGTTCATTTGATGATATCTCTATCATTCCAAGCTTTGTGTTAACACCTCTAACGTATTTGGGTGGGGTGTTTTATTCTTTAGAAAACTTATCACCTTTTTGGCAAAATATCTCTTTGCTCAACCCAATTGTTTATATGGTTAACTCTTTCCGCTACGGCATTTTGGGGTATTCTGACGTTAATGTATGGTATTCAATGGGTGCTATTTTCTTCTTCTGTGTGATTTTTTATGTTATTGCTTATCGTTTATTGCAAAATGGCTCACGTTTAAGACTGTAGTTACGTTTAAGATTATAGTTATAAGATGTAGTCATCGCATAGTTATATGATGGTATATAGCCGCTATATAGCTTGATAAGTAAATAGCTAGCCTGTAAAAGATATTTCAATTCAACATTTATGATAGGACTTACTTATGAGTATTCATGGCGTATTGGGGGAGAGTACCAGTTATCCCAAAACTTATCAGCCAGATACCCTTTATGCTATCCCACGCTCAATGGGACGTAATCAGATTAATTGGCAACAAGATAAGTTAACAGTCGGGGTAGATTGGTGGCATGCGTTTGAAGTGTCTTGGCTTAATAATCAAGGTATTTCGCAAATGGCCATTGCTCGATTCTCTATACCTGCTAGCTCACCTAATATCGTTGAATCGAAATCACTAAAGCTTTATTTGAATAGTCTAAACTTTACTGAGTTTGACAATTGGGCGGCGGTGCAACAAACCATTGCCAAAGATTTATCAGCTTGTGTAGGGGCGGAAGTCGGGGTGGCATTGTTTGAGCTTGATGCCATTAGTTCAGGCAGTGAGTCTGATACTGGATTTTTGATTGCCCACCCACAAGGCAAGTGTATAGACAATGCCTTAGACGGCTTGGCGCATAAGGTCAGCTTAGTTGAGCATCCCGATGCTAGCTTACTATCGTCAACTGATTTATTGTCTACTGATCATGAAGATACTGCATCGAGTACTGATAAACCAGATATTGAGAAACTAAGTAGTAAGAAACTAAGTACTGAAGAAGAATATCAACTGTATTCAAATTTACTGCGTAGTAATTGCCCAGTGACCAATCAACCCGATTGGGGGACTTTGTTGATAGAGATAAGCACGTCGCATGCTATCGATGAGGCCAAGCTACTGAGCTATATTTTAAGTTTCCGTCAACACAATGGTTTTCATGAGCAATGTGTAGAGCAGATTTTTGCTGACTTAAGCCAAAGATACTTGCCGTCAAAGCTGATGGTACGAGCGTGGTACACCCGCCGCGGTGGTATCGATATTAATCCTTGCCGAGTTAGTGATATCAGTTTAATGCCCAAACCAAGCCGCTTGGTACGTCAGTAACTAAGCCAGACTAATAGCCAGCTCAATATAACAAAGAACCCAAGTGTATTTATACGCTTGGGTTTTTTATGTCGTCAAATTTATGAGTCGTTATTAATTGATTAATTTCAGTATGGTATCGTATTAATTTAATTTAGTTGACATGGGGGGTAAAACATCGGATTATAGAATCATGATTAGTCGGTTAACGGTCTCCATGAGAGAGTTAACTATAAAGTAGCAACTATTGCTGGATTACCGTCCGTAGTAGGGTGGCTTCTTTTAATGTGATGAATGAGAAGGTTGTTAAAACTTCAAACATTCAGGGACTTATCGGTCTACAGCGACTAAGTAATCATTCTGGAATACGATTGTAGAATTATGATGGTATCAGGGTGATGGGTATAGTTTTTATACTTTTTAACCCGATTTGTATGTTTCAGTAGCACTTTAGGCTATCGCTTTAAGTTACTAGCACACCAATCTTGTTAAGTTCTTAAAATGGTCTTATTCCTCTTATAGTTATAGGGTCCAGCTTTTCAGCGTCGTTTAGTCACCGTATTTTTAAGTTCCCATATCACATGGCTAAGGCCTGTTGGTATTTTTTGTCGTGTCTATAGGGTTATTTTATTTTATAGATATGAGTTGTAAATTATGCATAAAATAACAATTTGAATAGGGTTAAAAGTAACTCAAGAAACTTTTAACAGACTATTTAAAACATTAGGTGTATACGATTAGTATGCTTTGCTGACCAGCAACTTTTATTACAAAAGCCTTAATAACATCCCGCAATAAAATAGGTGATGACAGTGACCCAAACAACCCAAAGCCCTAATATGACAGGGCACACTCAAACAGCCCACGCTGCCATTAACTTTGGCAAAAAGCGTGAACTTTTAGAAAATGGCGATGGGCCAATCATGCTCTCTGGTGGTGAGATGCTTATTCAGTCCTTAATTGATGAGGGCGTCGAATATATTTTTGGTTACCCAGGTGGCGCGGTATTGCACATTTATGATGCAATCTTTAAACAAGACGCCATTGAGCATATTTTAGTACGTCATGAACAAGCGGCTGGTCATATGGCAGATGCTTACTCGCGTAGAACGGGTAAAACTGGTGTGGTATTGGCCACTTCAGGTCCAGGCGCAACCAACACCGTTACCGCTATTGCGACTGCTTTTATGGATTCAATTCCAATGGTGGTTATCTCAGGTCAGGTGCCTAAGTATCTTATCGGTGATGACGCATTCCAAGAGACTGACATGGTAGGCGTATCACGTCCTATCGTTAAGCACAGTTTCCAGGTGCGTGAGGCCAGCGAAATTCCTGATATCATCAAAAAAGCTTTCTATATCGCTCAGTCTGGTCGTCCTGGTCCTGTAGTTATTGATATCCCGAAAGACACCACGGCGCCACATGAGAAGTTTGAATACAATTACCCAGAGTCGGTGAATTTACGTTCATATCAGCCGTCAGTAAAAGGTCATAGTGGTCAGATCAAAAAAGCGGTTGAAACTTTATTATCGGCCAAACGTCCTATCCTATATTCAGGTGGCGGCGTTATCTTGGGCAATGCACATAAAGAATTAACTCAGTTGGCGCATCAATTAAACCTGCCCGTAACCAATACTTTAATGGGCTTAGGGGCTTTCCCAGGTTCTGATCGTCAGTTCCTTGGTATGTTAGGTATGCACGGTACTTATGAAGCTAACATGACCATGCACCATGCCGATGTAATTTTGGCAGTAGGGGCACGCTTTGATGACCGTGTGACCAACAATGTTCAGAAATTCTGTCCAAACGCGACCATTATCCATATAGATATTGATCCTGCATCAATTTCAAAAACCATCAATGCAGATATTCCAATCGTTGGCGATGTGAAGTCTGTATTAACTGACATGCTTGAGCTGTTGCAAGGTGATGATAAACAATTAGATCAGCCTGCGTTGTTGGACTGGTGGTCACAAATCAATGAATGGCGTAAGCGTCATGGTCTACGTTATGACACCAGCACTGATCAGGGCATGAAGCCACAAGCTGTTGTTGAGAAGCTATATGAAGTAACCAATGGTAACGCCATTATTACTAGTGACGTGGGTCAGCATCAAATGTTTGCTGCACTTTATTACAAATACAATGAGCCGCGCCAGTGGTTGAACTCAGGTGGCTTAGGTACCATGGGTGTGGGTCTGCCTTATGCCATGGCGGCTAAATTAGTAGAGCCTGAACGTGATGTGGTCTGTATCACTGGTGAAGGCTCGATTCAAATGAATATTCAAGAGCTGTCTACTTGTTTCCAGTATGGTCTACCCGTTAAGATTCTATGCTTAAACAATGCTCAGTTAGGTATGGTTAAGCAGTGGCAAGACATGCTGTATGAAGGTCGTCATGCCTCTTCTTATATGGAATCATTACCAGACTTTGTGAAGCTTGCGGAAAGCTACGGTCATGTCGGCATCAAGATTACCGATCCGGAGAAGCTTGAAGAACAATTGGCAGAAGCAATGGCAATGAAGGACAAACTTGTATTTATTGATGTGTACGTTGATCGTAATGAGCACGTTTATCCAATGCAGGTTGCGGGGCAGTCTATGCGTGATATGTGGTTATCTAAGGGGGAGCGTACCTAATGCAACATTTAATCTCTGTACTAATGGAAAACGAAGCTGGGTCGCTGTCTCGTCTAGTAGGACTATTTTCACAACGCGGTTATAACATTGAAACCTTAAACGTAGCCCCTACTGAAGATGAAACTATTTCACGCTTAACTCTGACCACTAATGCTAGCGCTGATAAAATTGAGCAAATCACTAAGCATTTGCACAAGCTAATTGAAGTGGTTAAAGTAATTGACTTAACAGACAATGCTCACGTAGAGCGTGAATTAATGCTGATTAAAGTTCGAGCGACTGGCAGTGCTCGTGCTGAAGTAAAACGCAGTGCTGATATTTTCCGTGCCCAAATTGTCGATGTGACCTCAAGCATTTATACTTTACAAATTGTGGGTGACGAAGCTAAGCTTGACGGCTTTATCGAAGTGATTGGTCGTGACCGTATTTTAGAAGTGGTACGTTCAGGGGTTATCGGTATATTACGCGGTGAGCGCACCTTGAGCCTTTAGCCTATACTAGCCTTTGGCTAATATTTTGATTTATAGTAATAGTAATAGTAATGCCTTGAGCGTTTGCCAATGAAAGGCTTTGTTAGCAGGCGCTTAAGTTAAAACCGAAAGTTGTTATATTAAAAAGTTGAACTTCAACACCACCCCCTATTTTCAACACTATTTGAAAGTATTTAAAAGGACTAAATTATGAACGTTTATTACGATAAAGATTGTGACTTATCAATCATCCAGGGCAAAAAAGTAGCTATTATTGGTTATGGTTCGCAAGGTCATGCCCATGCGCTTAACCTTCAAGACTCAGGTGTTGACGTAACTGTCGGTCTACGTGCTAACTCAGGCTCTTGGAAAAAAGCTGAGAATGCAGGCCTTAAAGTTGCTGAAGTTGCAGATGCGGTACAAGCCGCTGAAGTGGTTATGATTCTAACCCCAGATGAGTTCCAAAAATCTTTATACGAAGACGTTATTGAGCCAAATATTAAGGAAGGCGCAACGCTAGCATTTGCTCATGGTTTTGCTATCCATTATAACCAAGTTGTGCCACGTAAAGATTTAGACGTTATTATGGTTGCACCAAAAGCACCAGGTCACACAGTACGTTCTGAGTTCACTAAAGGTGGCGGTATTCCAGATCTAATCGCAATTTATCAAGATGCGTCAGGTCAAGCCAAACAAGTGGCTTTATCTTATGCTGCTGGTGTGGGTGGTGGTCGTTCAGGTATCATTGAAACCACGTTCAAAGATGAAACTGAAACTGACTTATTCGGTGAGCAAGCTGTACTTTGTGGTGGTGCAGTAGAGTTAGTTAAGATGGGCTTTGAGACCCTAACTGAAGCAGGTTATGCGCCAGAAATGGCTTACTTTGAGTGCTTACATGAGTTAAAACTTATTGTAGACTTAATGTATGAAGGCGGTATTGCTGATATGAACTATTCAATCAGTAACAACGCTGAGTATGGCGAGTATGTGACTGGTCCTGAAGTTATTAATGAACAGTCTCGTGAAGCCATGCGCAATGCTCTAAAACGCATTCAGTCTGGCGAATACGCTAAGATGTTCATCTCTGAAGGTGCCACAAACTATCCTTCAATGACCGCTCGTCGTCGTAACAACGCAGAGCATGAAATTGAAAAAACAGGCGCTAAGCTACGTGCGATGATGCCTTGGATTGGTGGTAACAAAATCATCGATAAAGAAAAGAACTAATTTAAGCTACTAAATGTAGTCACTGTTTAAATCTAGTTAGGACTTAAATTTAATCATTATTTGAATGAAAGCCAATCAGATTTAATAAAGTGGCAATTTTAAAAGCTGTAAAAATTCCAAAAGCTATAAAAGCTCATGTGTCTACGGATACATGGGCTTTTTTAAGTTTTGAACAAACAGCCGCTCTTGAAGCGCTTAAGAAAAACGCTATATAGTTTATATTGCTCCAAATAAATTCCTCGGTAACTCACACATAATCGAATAATTCATCGCTTGATAATTAATAGGATAACTTGAAAACATGGATACCCAGTGGTTCACAACTCTTAATCCACCCTCTATTTATATTGCTCTTAGCGCTGTGGTTGCACTTTTAATATGGACAGAAGGGCAGATGCTCAAAAAAACTGGGGGCAAGTTACCGGAATCAAAATTTTTCCATGTGAGCTCTTTAATTGATACTTTTTGGCTATTTGTTTCTATTGCTGTAGTATACTGGTTAGATTTTAAGTCTATCGAAATGGCAGTGCCTGTGGCATATTGGATTTATACGGTATCAGGCTGGGTGTATGGCAGTCGTCTATTAAGACGAACAGGCTTACCGTCGAAGCCAGAAGAACTCGTCATTCCTAAGCCTTATATTGCTTTCAGTCAGGCTTTTGCGACTACTTTTTTTGCGTTATGTATTTTTGTTTTATTCATTGCTAAGCAAACTAGTTAGATAAGATTTACATTTTTTACATCAAACTAACTAAAACTACAGATATTATTAGGACAACGTGCTTAAAGCTGTTATACTAGTCCGTAGTAAGTAAGTTACTTTTTGAATGAATAGCACAGCTACTAATTCAAACATGACTGCATTAACGTGTAGAAATGTAAGAAAAGTGGTTATTTATTAGAGTGAAGATTAGTCAACATTCTAATCAATACTACTCGCTTTACGTTTTCTACGGACACAGTCTCTACCAAGTAGAGCGGGTCAGTTAAAAGCATCATGACTATAGTTAAATCAATTTTATATTAGGAAAAGTTATGTCAGAACGTGTACAAGGTACTGTTAAGTGGTTCAACGAAGCTAAAGGTTTTGGTTTCATCGCACAAGACGATGGCGGTCAAGACGTATTTGCTCATTACAGTGCTATTCAAGGCAGCGGTTTCAAAACCCTAGCCGAAGGTCAAAAAGTTACTTTCGTATTAGGCCAAGGCCAAAAAGGTCCACAAGCTGAACAAATCGAATCAGCTGAATAATTT
>Ga0208302_100118_pt1 | contig 25651 bp, 16 predicted proteins | sample 29_taG_FD_184103 | JGI IMG/M metagenome (GOLD analysis project Ga0208302, IMG submission 184103) | Marine viral communities from Cariaco Basin, Caribbean Sea - 29_WHOI_OMZ (SPAdes) (version 2) | ecosystem: Environmental > Aquatic > Marine > Oceanic | place: Caribbean Sea: Cariaco Basin... | reverse complement strand
GGGCTTACACAGATAAAGACTTCGTGGTGGTAGGTGCCACGCCTGAACAAATGGTACAAGCGGGCTTTATACAAGTGGGTGAAGATTTCCCAGTATTCTTACATCCTAAGACCAAAGAAGAGTACGCTTTGGCCCGTACTGAACGTAAATCAGGTAAAGGTTATAAAGGCTTTGAAGTATATGCCTCACCTGAAGTAACTATCGATGAGGACTTATTGCGTCGTGATTTGACAATCAATGCTATGGCAATAGAAGTCAAAGGGTTAATGGACGACACCCCTATTTCAGGGGCCGTGATTGATCCTTATAACGGTCAACAAGACATCAAAGATAAAGTTTTACGCCATGTCTCTGAAGCCTTTAGCGAAGACCCCCTTCGGGTATTAAGAATCGCCCGATTTTATGGCCGCTTCTATGACCCTAGTGCAGCACAAAACTTTATTATCGCTCCAGAGACAGTGAATCTCATTCATACCATTAATGATAGTGGTGAGTTAAAGCATTTAACGGCGGAAAGAGTATGGCAGGAAACGAGCCGAGCCTTATTACAACGCTCACCTCAAGCTTATATCGACTGCTTGATTGAAGTAGGTTCCCTACCCCATATCATGCCTAATTTGGCTCAAGCTTTGCAAAATCCTTTTATCAAAAGCTTGGTATTTAAAGCTCTGCAATTAGCAGGACAACAGAACTTGAACTTGGCTCAGCGCTGGGCAATTTTGATGTTTGGTTTCTCTGGTGACTGTACTTCTCAACTATCTAATAGCTTGGGTTTGAAAGATCAGACTATAGATAAAACGGATACCGAAGCGCTACAGCTTTGGACCGTAGAATCGAAAGCGCTAGGCCAGCTATTAAAAGCGCCTAATAAGATAACACAGTATACACAAGCATATATTACTTGCTACCCCTACTTGACTAATTATACGCTGCTTTCCGCAGCTGATATTGCCCGACTCATTGGCGTTACTAAGGCAGCCAAGAGTGATACCGAGATAAATGAGCTATTCGAAGTTCATAAGATATTAGAGCTGGCTTACCAACAGCTTGAGTTTGATCGCTATATTCAGGCCTTTAAAAACATCACTATTAAGGATGTAGATGACCGCTTAAAAGGCAGTGCCATCGGTGAGGCAATCCATCAAACTAGAATAGATAGCATTGAAAATTTAAAAAAACTGCCATAAATTAGCGTCTTAAGCTTGCAAATTTATAATTTTCAGGTAATATAATGCGTCTAATAAAGCTGATTAAACAGCTTGTTATTAGGGCCCATAGCTCAGTTGGTTAGAGCAGAGGACTCATAATCCTTTGGTCGTAGGTTCAAGTCCTACTGGGCCCACCACATTTTAAATCAGGCTTGTTCGCAGCGATGCGGCAAGCCTTTTTTTATGAGGGTTTATGAGTTTTACGAATATCTTGGTATATGGCGAACCATATAGAATATTGGTATATTTGTTGGTATAGATTATACCAACATGGAGATATACCAACATGCCATTAACTCATACTATTATCAATAAATTAGCTCCAAGCGAAAAATGCACCCCTAGCCGTCCTGATAAACACAGTGATGGCGATGGCCTACAGTTATGGGTAAGACATACAGGAAACAAGGTCTGGGTCAGTGCTTATCGCTGGCAAGGTAAACAGCAGTCGCTCACCTTAGGTAAATACCCAGTAATAACCTTACAACAAGCACGTCAGCGTAATTTAGAAATAAAGCAGCTTATTAACAAAAGTATTAACCCAAAAGATAAAAAGAAAGAGAAAATCGCAGAACAAGATGGTTCGAGGCTTTTTGATACTATTGCACAAGCTTGGTATGCGGATCGCAAGACCTTTTTAGCCTCAAGTACGTTTAGTCGTAACTATTCAGCTTATATGCGTGACGTTAAACCGATTATTGGTCATAAACTAATTGATGATATTACCCCACCTGATATTTTGAAGATTGGTAAAAATGTCGAGGCACGCGGCGCTAATGAGATGGCACGGCGCATAATGGCAGAAGTAGGACAAATATTTAAGCACGCTATTCGCATAGGCGTGGCAACGTCAAATCCTGCAACAGACTTATCAGCAGCGATCAAACCTCATAAAACAAAAAACCACAGTCGTATTACTTCAAAAGAACTACCTAGGCTTTTAAGAGATATTGACGACTATACTGGTCATATAACGGTTAAATTAGGTCTATGGTTTCTGTGTTATACGTTCGTGCGCACCAATGAGCTGAGGTTTATGGAATGGTCAGAAATTGATTGGAACGATAATACTTGGCGCATACCTAAGGAAAAAATGAAAATGGATAGGCCGCATATTGTGCCTCTTGCACCACAGGTAATAGATATATTACAACAAATTAAAGACCTGAATTTTTCAGAGACGTATGTATTCTACAACCCTTCAACTCGCAAACCGTACAGCCAAAATGCTTTTATTAATGCTCTTTATCAGATGGGATATAAATATAAAATGACAGGGCATGGTTTTCGCGGGCTAGCGAGCACCACCCTTCATGAACAAGGTTTTAGGCATGATGCTATTGAGTTACAACTAGCTCATGAACAAGAAAACAAAATTAGTAAGGCTTACAACGGTGCACAGCACTTGGAGTATCGTAAAGATATGATGAATAAATGGGCAGATTACATTGATTATTCTATTTCTTACGAAAGTGCTCCGAAGTTATAACATTACATACTGCTTTACTGAACGTCAGTTATTTTACACGCCTTCATACATGGCCTGTATTTTTTATTATTAAGGCTTAATAATGATATCTTTAGCAGAACTATCTAAAAAAGACCCAGTATTCAATAATGATTTGTACATTAGGGTTGATAATCTAATAGAGCTCATTTTTAGTCATTCAATTAATAATAGAGACGAGGTTATTACTTACCTCGTCCAAGGATTAATTGATAGTCCAATACTAGTTCATACATACACTAAAACTGTTGGTTATCAAGATGTTAATCATACTTTTTTTGATTTTTTAACTGACGAAAATCTTGAAGCTTATAAATTTTGCGAACTGGTTGAAAAACTTACTATTACAAATTATTACCTCCCAAGAGGTGAATTAGCCGAAATAAAATATATAAAAGCATTAGATATAAAGTCACTTTCTGACTTTAACTGTAATGGCCTACCAAATCATATACCTGAACAAAATAACGATGAGCTTGATATCTCGAAAGCTCATCTTTCTTATGTAAAAACTATTCGAGAATTAAAAGAAGAAAATAATAAGTTGAAAAAACAGTTAGCACAGAATAATACAGAAGTATCACTAAAATATGATTGGCAATCAATGAAATCCTACATTTACCCACCTGAATTGCACATTGCTATAATTATGTGGGAAAAAATGTATGCTTCTGATGAACTAATAAGTCAACATCTAACTAGGCATTCTGACCGTTTTCGTAATGTAGCAAAAAAAATGGGGTTAACTAAAGAATCAGTTTCTGTGGCTTTAATAGATAGACTCAAAAAAATAACTACTCCTCAAGATAAGAAACAATCTGCCGATTTTAAAAAACTAAAATCTATTTTAGACTTCCGTAATGATGATTCTTAGGGCTTAAAATGTAATGTAGGGTTACCCTCATAGGGTTACCCTATAATTTCAGGGTTACCTGTTGCAGTCACCCATGTGCTGCAACTTAATCTATGTCATATCAGCAGTAGCATACCGCTATTGTCCGTATCTAACTTATAAGGAGTTGGAGATATGACCACCCCAATTTGTAATAACTCTTTGACGGTCTCGAATCAATCGTTCATTGACATCTCTACCAGAAATCATAATGTCTTAGCTATTCCCACCTTGGCACCTCAGGGCATGTCGCGAGCTAAAGACATATTACCGTTTTTACCATTCTCGAGGACAACTTTGCATGAGTGGAGTCGTGATGGGCGATTCCCTAAAAGTATCCGTTTATCGCCAACTATGGTGGCTTGGAAAAATGACGAAGTATTAGAATGGCTAGCCAGTCAGTCAGCCAATGCTAGCGAGGTGCAATGATGATTCAGTTAAATGATAAGTTATGGCTGATAGCGACCACTTTACAGCATATCAACCAACACCTAACCTCATCATTGATTGATACCGAACATTACGCAATGGCATTGCAAGCCGTTCAGACAGACGACCCAGTATCTCGATCTCGAAGCGTTATTCAGGCTGTAATAGCTGCATTTTTTAGAGAGTCCTTAATTGCCGCTGATGCCAGTGAGCAAATGGACATGCTTATATTAATGCCTGAGCTGGAACTAATACACTATAAAGAGTTATCTCTCATGGGTAATTCAATCAGAACGACTTCAAACACCACTATATCCAGCGCCCATCAAATATTTAGCGGCTCAAGTGATGACAGTTTGTCTATTGTCAAAAAAAATCAATACCAACTAATTTTATTGCCATTACTGGCAAGGGGGATCAAATGATTCCTATACCAGCAATGAACACGCATGACAAAGCCCACGGCAAGGTGGGCTTGAATAGCATATTGGGCGACCATGCACCAGTTACAGAACAGACGATACAGGGCGATGAGCTATTAAATAAATTATACCATTTACTTGAAAATAATGTCTTATTAAATATTCAGCATGAAGTGACGAGCCCTACAGGTGAGTATCAGTACACCACTGGCACAGTAGGATTACCGCTACAGAATAAAGACTATGAGATAGTCAGCTTGTTATGTATAAGACCAAATACAGTAGGTCACCAAAGGTATCATGTGACAGATACCAGCCAGCCTTGTGCCGCCTTTTTGGGTGTGCCCACTGCTAGCCATGACATAGTAGTGACTGATAACTTAGCCGATGGGGTGGCGCTGGCAAGTTATTTTATTGCTGATAAAATCACTGTGTTGGTCAGCCCAACGACTCATTTGTTTATAGATACCGTGAAGCACTTTGCACAAGATGTGACAGTGACTATCTTCCCCGATATAAGCCATAAAGACAAAATGTCTCAGCTGCTGGCAGGTCATAACGTCAAGATTATTATCCCCATATTGCCGATAATTTCGCACGTTGAGGCTAATGTTAGTTATGCAGAAGTCTTATCTTATGCTGATACAAAGGTGATTGAGCTGGAGAGCTCAGGCTGGGCTGACCCCAAACCCATCAATCATACCTTGCCACCAGTAACTAGCATAACGCCTGACATGTTGCCTGAAACTCTGTATAACTATGCTAGTAATACAGCCGAACGTCTAAGTGTACCGATTGAGTTTGCAGCTGCACCATTATTAGTGGCATTAGCTAGCGTTATTGGTACTAAGTTGGGTATCCAGCCTAAACGCTATGATAGCTGGCATATTGTTCCTAACTTGTGGGGTTTAGTTATTGGCAAACCATCTAGTAAGAAAAGCCCATCAATTACAGAAGCAATGAAGCCCATTGATAACTTAGTCAGTAAAGCACGGGCAGACTATGAGCTGAACAAACAAGAATATGAAACCCAAAAGCTCATCAATGATAGTAAAGCCAAGATAGCCGAAAAAGAGTTAAAGAAGCTCGCTGATACGCTGGCTAGTCAAACTGATGACGATGATGGCACAGACAAAGTGACTGATGATGACTTGCGACAAAAAGCCACATTTATAGCCGAGATCAAAAAGCAAGATGAAAGCATACCTATACCACGCAGACACATGGTAGGAGATATTACGATAGAGAAGCTGGGTGAAATTGAGAACCAGAATAACAATGGCGTACTACAGTTTCGTGATGAGCTATCAGGATTTTTAGCCAGCCTTGAAAAAGACGGCGAGCAAGAAAAAAGGGCATTTTATCTATCAGGATTCAACGGTACAGGTAGCGAAATGGTGGACAGAATAGGACGCGGTTCGTTATTTATTGAAAATCACTGTCTATCGGTCATTGGTGGTATTCAGCCTGATAAGTTAGAGATTTACTTAGAGCAGACCATGCGAGGGTTAGGCAATGATGGCTTAATGCAACGCTTTCAGATGATGGTTTACCCTGACCCACTGCCAAGACGTAAAGAAAAAGATATAGCAGTTAATAAGGAAAGCCGTGATGCTGTGTATGAGTTGTTTATAGCTGCTGATGGACTGTTTGAGGGACAACTTGTCAGCTATGGCGCTAATGAGCCAAACGAGTATTGCAAACGCCCTTGCTTCCTTTTTGCTGATGATGCTTATATCGTCTTTATGGACTGGTACGATACACTACAAGCCAAAGCTGATGATACAGAACATGAGGTCATAGCCCAGCACTTACTTAAGTATGGCAGACTGATACCAGCCCTCGCATTGATATTTCATTTAGTGGATTGTATCGAGATTGGCAGACGTTTAGGTGGGGTTAGCCTAAATGCACTACAGGCAGCCATTGCATGGGGTGATATGTTAGAAACTCACATGCTTAGGGTGTATAGCTGTATTACTGATAATTCACATCTAAAAGCGTCTTTATTGGCTAATAAAATCTTAGGATTACTCAAAAAGCCAAGTGACAAAACTGACAAAACCGACTGGATTAGCCACGGCTTTACCGCTCGAAGTCTAAAGCGCAAGAACTGGAAAGGCTTAACTGATGATAATGCCGTCCAAACAGCGCTAGATGTATTGATAGAATATGACTGGCTCGACTATAAGCAAGTAAAAAGTACGGAGCAAGGTGGCAGACCAACAGAACGCTACTGGATTAACCCAAAATTAAAAGCATTTATATAGTTTCGTCAGTTTTGGCAGTGTAACCCATGGGGCGTTATTGAAATATAGCGCCTTTTTTGTGCCTCTTAAAGGGTTTTGTCAGTTTTGGCAGTGCAATTATGGATCTGATAGTGATAATTTAATGATACTGATAGCTAAAAGCATCTATCAGCGCTAGCTTGATGTACAAGGAGAGACCTCACCAACCCAGGCGACTACATAGTACCCATGCCAGCCGATAGACAGCAAGTTATCAATGGCAAAGCCAAAATGTTAAGCTAGTCTATTGTGTTAGATAAAGCCAGTAACTTTGCTGTGATAGAATACCTGACAGATGAAACACTTATTATTGTTTACTTTAATGAAGTATTAGCGGATGGCGCACTTAGCAAGTTTATCTAAGTGCTAAACGATTTGGCTAGAGCGAGAACGAAACGAAGAATGTGAATGAGTTGGCAAAAAAACGGGGATAAGACGTAAGAGTCTTTATAAGATACTACAGTCAGAAAAGCCGCACTTTGCCACTATGGTAAAGATTGTTAACAGTAAGGCTTATAATTCTATAATGAAGTAAACACTTCATCGACAACTATCAGCAAAGCTAGATTAATATCTTTAATAAACACCCTAAATACTTTAACAATCCCGACGAAGCATAATAATCATCTGTCACAGCCAAGTTCTTATCAGACCACTTACGTTTTTTCTGTACTACCCTAACCTCATAGCCATGAAAACTCTCACGAGCACCAATGCGTATCGCGCTATCAAGCCCTAGCTCTTTTTTAATATCACGCACTGCTTGCTCACTATGTGCTCTAATTTGCCAACGTCCAGCATCGGTAAGCTGACAACCTACTGCAATAAACTGCTGTAGCATTTTAAGCTGGGTCTCTTTAATCCCAAAATGAATCGATGAAGTATTTAAGTTTTGTTTATCTTTAAATACTTCCGCAAACAATTTCAGTCTAGCAGGATCATCAATTGACATTTGATACGCACGATCAAGCGCTTTAACTAAAGTCTCTTGATTTTTATGTCCCGTTGGCGCACTCAAAAGCAACCTATCATCAGTAAAAACCTGACTAGATCTATCGTAAATTTGTCTAGCTTCATGGATAGGAATACCATGCCGAAGCGCTACCTCTGCCAACCGCACTACTCGTTTATCAGCGCTTATTTTTTGCAGCTCTTCTAACAGGGCAATCACGTCATAAATTTTAGGATGAATAAATATAGACGTTCGAGTATTCGATGCGTCATTTTGTGTTTTTTGCTGGCAAGCTATATTAGCTAATGTTCTATTGTCATCGAATAAAATACTCTTGTTAGCAACCTTGCTAATTAAATAGCCACGCATTTTATCAAGATGAACCTCTTTAGTTCTAGGACTATAAGCTCTGCCATCCTGTCTATTGACTGTCTGGTAACCAATACCTGTCACCATCTCAAATACGGTTATAGGCATAACAAGCTTTGCTTGACTCATTTGCCATCCAGCCAATAGGTGCGCAGTATGAATATAATACTCAAACGTGGTATCTGGCGTTAGATGCCCAGCAAGGCTAGCCAGCCCAAACCACATCCCTTTTTCTTTATTATTAGCAAGCACGGCTTTAACGATAGCCTCGCTATGATCTCTATCATAATCTGTCATCACCTGCCTAAGTGGTGAACCGCTTAACACCAGTGCCAATTGGCTAATTGCGGTATGTCGAAAGCTATGAAAAGTAAAATCATGGGTAATCAGCAGTCTATCCCATATAATCTTCATCATATTACTAAAGAATACAGGCGGCAGTGGTTGGTCGCCTGAGCCTTGTGAGAATAAATAACGGCGCTTTAACCTGTTTTGTTGATAGTAGAATGCGACAAACTTTTGTAATTCGTCAGTCTTGAAAAGCGTGTCTATCGGTATTACTCTTTTGGCACTACTGCTTTTTAGCCTACGATAGCGGTTGGGTTTGAGAATTATCTTTGGCGCTTCAATCATTTGACCATTAATAAACCCTATATCTGTAATGTCGCTAACCTTAATGCCAATAATTTCATTGATACGCATACCGGTGCGATAAGCAAGTGCTAGTACCACAAAGCATAATTGCTTTTGATCGATCTCTAAATTCGATAACTGAATATAATCTTTCATTTCATGATTACCACTAGACGTATCATCAAACTCTTCTGACTTGCATAGGACAGACAACTTGCGACCATCTTTTACCTTACTTTGAATAATCTGCTCGTAAACTTCCTCAAAGTCATTGCCCTCCCACTGATCAATATCCTCATCCATTGTCAGCATCAACCAGTCGCGGCCAATGCAGCCCACATATTTACTGATAGTATTCAGTCTAATGCTAGTATCAGCAAGTAATGATGATACCCAACTAAGCAAGCGCTGCGCGTTAGGCTGGCTAACATCTACTTTTAATATGGTAATAGTAGAAATAGAGACGTTTCTGGTTAATTTGAGCGCATCTTGTAGCTCTTTGATCAAATTTTTGCTAAAGCTTGGATAAGCTGTGGCAGCTCTCTTATATTGTGATTCTCCTACCGTCTGATAACTGGCATCAAACAGCTCAGACCACTCGAGTGGCTCAGGGTTTTGATTGATGAGCTCTCGGTTATAATGGATGAGCTTATCAGTAGGCAAACCTGTTGTCTTTATATCGCCTTGTTTCACCACGGCAAGCGCACCATCAATCAAGCTACCCTCTAGCTGTCGCCAGTGGTAGTTCGCATATTTGATGAGTAGTGAGTTCTGCGGGCGATCGATATCTTTATTGGTGAGTTTGAGCGTTTTTGAGATCTCATTGATTATGGTATTAAATGGCTTTATCTTGGCAATGTTTAACTCTTGACCCTTTAGAGAATATAAAAAACACAGGCTCATATCATCGGGAACATAATCAACAAAACGGTGTAAGCTTTCGCTGTCATCTAGCGTAGTTCCATAATTATCATCACGCACTCTAAGCGGTATTATAGCCAAATATTCTACTCTGCTTTTTTCATCAGTCGCTGGCATGTTAATTTTATACATACAGCGCTCACCAAACAGCCAATCATAGAGCGCTCTTAGCACCTCAATGTCGTTAATACCGCCATACATGATGCTGCAATATAGTAACCCCTCAACCAAGTCATTGACTGAAAAACGCCGCTTTCGTTGCCAAACCTCTATCATTGTCACGCTACTGTCTGCTACAGCGCGTCCATTCACAAACCAGTCATAGTTAATGGTCAAGCGTTCACGCGTCGCCAGTATCGGTACCACAGGCTCATTAAGGTATATCTGGTGAGCTTTATTATAATCACGAACAAACTCTAAAAACCCGCGCCGCGCCAATTGGAAGTTTTCAGCGGTATCGAACTTCTCCTCTAGTAACTGGTTGATCGCTTCATAATGATACTGTAGCTCACAAGGCGATTGCATAGGATATTGATTGATATATTCTTTAATTAGGGCTTTAGCATCATACTTGATACTCTTTTTAGCTTCATCCCTATTCAGCTGTCGCAGTCTATGAGCGCTAATGTTATCCATATAGGCGAACCTCAATTTGTTTTAAGTGAAGGTCTGTAGCAATCGCATCTAAATGGGGACTGAGCTGGTGCAGCTGATTGATAAAGCTTGATGACATCGGATGCATAAATTCTTGATCAGCATGCTCATGACCGTAAAGCGCGCAAATCAGATAATCAGGCACGCGGCCTGTGAGCATAGATCTCAGCTGATGACGCAGCCAATTATCCTGATGACTAAAAAAGTCTTGCAACTGGTAGCGAACTTGGCTTGGCGTAATGCTAGTAAAGCCCTTTGGGTTCTTTTTATACAGCTGAATGAGAGGACGCTCAGATTGCAAGATGTCGTTGATGGGATAAGGTGCGGCTGGACATAATGGATTATAGATGGCAGCAAATTGCTTAATATAAGTTACATAATTTTGTATAGCATTTATCAAAAACTTACTAAGAGGAATGAGCCTGCCATCAGACTGCGCATGACGCTCTTCTTTATCAGATACCCATAATGTATGACGCTTAAAATCAAACTGATTGAGTAATCCTGGTGCATGTCTGACTGGGCGAATACCCGTTTGGATCAGGATAATATGCCACAACCAAATACTATAGCTATTAAACTGCGCAATATAGCGATCTATGCGTGACTTTAGCTTGCCATTAAAGCTCTCGGCACTGACAGCCAGTTGATTAAAGAATTGCTGGCACATTGTGGTCTTTAGTGCCATATCACTACCAATGTGGCTTCTATACCCGTTCATCGGTACGCTACACTCATCTATTAAAAGTGCTTTTTGTTCACCATTGCAGAATTCAGTTATTAGCTCTACCGCTTTTATATAAGTTTGCTCTAGCTCTACCGTTTTAGTACTGGTGTAATACAGCGCAGAGCTATGCCTTACATCAACGCCTGTAATCAGGTCGGCATGTAAGGGCTTATTAAGTTCGTTTTTGATAAGGATAAATAGCCCTGCTTCAATATACTGGGAACTCAGTGCTGGCAGGTTAAGTATATCTTTAGCGTCAGAGATGGTGGCTTTAACAGTATCGGATGAAACGGTAGTTTTATCCTCAAGCATGATCTGTAAAGCTTCAGGCAGTGCGCGATAAAAGGTACTGCCGTAGCTTTGTCTGTGGGCAAGCAGATGACTTCGAGTATTGGTCGTCACATCAATCGTGATGGTAATGCAACTAATTTTACGGACCCGGTCATAAATAAAATACTGCCGTTGACTTAGACTGCATTGCCAATCAGCAATGATGCTATCAATACTAAGACCGCTTAGTAGTGATAGCAGTAATACCGCATATCCAGTCTTATCTTCTGTATCTTCGCTAATAAAGCGTTGCCAAAGAACGGCAAATAACATCTGATACCCGGTGGTGCTCAGCTGGCGATGATTAGTTGGGAAATGAAATTGATTACGGCGGGCATGTTGATGGTTGTTTTTCAATCGCCACTGCTGTAGCTCAGAGGATTTAGCGATTTGTATGGCAGGCTTAAAGTCATTGTCTAGCAATGGCACTTCATCGTCATCGGCAATATTTTCAGTGTTTGCCACGTTACTGTGCTTTTTTGATTGCTTCGTACTAAATAGTATTCTTTGTAGTGGCTCATTATCAGTACTCACCACTGTCTTTTTGACTGTTTGAGCAGACTTTACGCGTTTAGCATTCTCAGTATAGGTCTTACCAACAAAGGTTTTATTGTCAATTGCTACCTCATAAGCCAACCTGACTTGACCAATTTTACTACCAAGATATTGATTGGCTGTTTTACCCGTTGCCTCTTCTTGTTTGACGCTTGCCTCATCTTGTCTAATATGAGGTAAACATGAGGACAAGCTATCGCACTGAGCGTGAATGCTGATTAACTGGTCGAGAATCCTACGTTGTGGATCAGTAGGTCTTAGCGCCATACGCACACGCACACCAAGCTTATCTATTTTGGCAAAGTGCTTGTCATGGCGTACTGTAATCATAAATATCACTTTTAAGTAGCCGCTCATAAATCGCCAAGCATTATTATTGATATCAACTTCACCATAAGCTTGATAAAAGACAATTAGCATATAGCTGACCGCCCACTCTACTGTTTTACCTTGCCGAATGATTTGTTTAATCACATCTTCACAGTCTATACCAGCAAAGCCTTTAAGATTGTCATACAGTGTCGAAAACACTAAACCAATATCATCATCTGGCACCAAACTAATCACATCAATCACAAGCTGAGACATTTGTATGTGATGTGGTGAATCTATTGGGATAAGCTTGTCCAACACTCGCCTGTCGGTCACATCATGAAATAAGTTAGTGTGACCCATAAGATGTGTCCATCCAACTCAGGTTTTTGGGTAGCCCCAGTATCGCCTCTTCATTGGCTACCTTACACTGCTGATACTCATAAGCACTTTGGCTGATACCAGCGAACTTGCAATAACTGGCGACCGTTAAGCGGTTCACGCCCATTAGCTCACAGATAAGCTGCTTTAGCGAATTCTGATATATCGCTTTAAACAGCATGGGATGATCCACACCATTAAGCCTAGATAAACTAAGCACCTCACACCATGCTAGCCGTTTAATGTCATGACTGCTCTCAGGTGTAATTAAGCATGGCTGTCGATATCTAGTCTCGAGCTTCATTACTTCCTCAATACGCGCAAAGGTATTAAAAAACTGATAGATATCTTCTACAGCACACAATCGTAGTGGTTGACGATAATAGTCATCTAAACTTGCCAGCTGTGGTCGCAGTAGAGTTAATCTATGCTGCTGCCAAACCATAAAGGCAGATTTTGCATCAGGATGAACCCGTAGATTTTGTGAGGTAAGCACTACCAATTTTTGGGTCGCTTTAAGGCTTTTATTTTTCATTATAGAACGCCTAAATAATAATTACATTATTAATGATACGTTATAACATAACGTATTTCAAGCCGTTGGTTTACTTAGATAACACCTCACGCTACTAATAAATCATAATAAAAAAGCCCTGAATAAGTGAGTTTTAAAGTCACTTATTCAGGGCTTAAAACGTACTCACTCTAACTTAATCAGAATGCAAAACTTAAATTTTATTCATAAAGAACAAGCATCCTGACAAGATAGCCCTTACTTCTTAGGTAGCAATATCATGGTTTTTAAGGGCATAGCATTATCAATAAAAGCATTGTCGTAATCAAAGTGGGGAGGTTTTTTATGCATGAAAGAAGCTACTAGGCATTTACTGGCAAGCATTATCGATATTTTACTGTTTTTAGAAATACTCAGGTGGCTTGACTGACATAAGGGTTCGACAGAAATTATGGGTTATTAAAACTTAGTTGGCTAAATACAGTTTAAGGTCTTTTATTCTAAAGCCTGTAAAGTTATAATCCCTCTCACTCTATAGGGAATAATCTATCTTCTTCTTAATTATTAGCATCAGATTTCATATCAAACTATAGAAAAACATATATTTTAGATAATGGATTTTATATGAATATTGCTCCAACTGAACTACTTACCAACTTTTCTAAAATGGACTGTTATGATTATTATGACAATGAAACAAGACTAATTATTCAAGAGTTGGAGGAGAAGAAGGTTCCTATAGATTATCATGCATTAATTTTGACACAAATTGATGAGATTTTAGCGGAAGAGTCAGATAAAAAACTCTCTTTTATTGAGCTAGTGATTAGCAAGCAATCCTTACCCTCTTTACAAAACCTTATTAACCACTTTGGTATTGAAGTATTGGAAAGCAATAAATATCTAACTGTAACAGAATACTTTAAAAGAAATATAGCTCAATTAAGTCAGATTTTAGGTTTTTACTCTACTACTGAGGAACTAACCCAGAACTCTAAATTTGACGCTGTCAGACGTATTGAGCCCAAATATCCTATCCGTAAATACCAGCAAAGCTGCACTTCCGAATTATGGCATCTATATGAGAATAAAGAGCACAGAGCTTTACTTCATTTACCTACTGGCGCCGGAAAAACTCGCACAGCCATCAATTTTATTTGTGAGTACTTAAGGGATAATACTCACAAAAGTGTCATTTGGTTTGCAGACACTGTAGAGTTGTGTGAACAAGCACGTAACGAATTTAATATAGCTTGGGAAAGTATAGGTAATAGAGGAATGGGAAGTTTCGCATTCTATAGCAGCTCTGAGCTCTCGCTTAGTGGTATTAATGAAGGTTTTATTGTTGCTGGATTACAGAAGTTTCGCTCTCAAGAATCATCAGATAAAGCAAGTGCCAAACTCATCCTTGATAACTTCAAAAAAAACGTAGGTTTAGTGATCTTTGATGAAGCTCACAAAGCACTAGCCTCTACTTATAAAGATATTATTTTAGATATTATAGAAAAAGCAGGGGTTAACTGTTTCTTATTAGGACTGAGCGCAACTCCAGGTAGGAAAACATATATAAATAGTGAGGACGACGAAGAGAACCAGCAATTAAGTGAATTGTTTAGCAACAATAAGGTTACACCAATTATTGATGGCTACGTATCAATTATTGAATATCTCATTGAGGAAAAATTCTTATCTAACTACACAATACTACCTATTAATTATGATAATAGTGAAACTGTATTTAGAATGCATAGTGATTTCGAAAATGATAGCAAACTATTGAACTACCTTGCTGATAGTGATCTACGTAATGATGAAATTATAAGTACAGTGATTGCAGAGATAAATTCACCTCACCCTGAAATAGAAGAGAGGCCTGACGCTCTTAACCAAGGCATCGTGTTCGCTTTAAACGTTAGCCATGCTAAAAGATTAGAAATCCTATTAAATAATGCAGGAATAAAATCTAAAGTTATTATAGGTAAAACTGATTCTTACCAACGCAGTGTGGCTATACAACGCTATAAGAATCAGGAGATAAGAGTTCTGATTAATTATGGCGTCTTAACTGCTGGTTTCGATGCACCTTGTACTAATTCTGTTTTTATCACTAGGCCTACATCGTCCCTAATACAATATTTGCAAATGGCGGGACGTGCTATGCGCGGTCCCAAAAGTGGCGGAAGTAAAAATTGTCGTATCTACACTGTGAAAGATGAAGACAAACAATTCAATAATATGTATAACGCTTTTAAATACTGGGACACCAGTTGGAAGTCTAAAAAATAAGGATTAGTTATGAATTTAGAGCAGCATCCATATGTACGTCCTTCTCAAGTGATTGAGTCAATGCGTGATAATGGATATAAAAATACAGCTTATGCACTAGCTGAGCTTATTGACAACAGTATTCAAGCTGGAGCTAAAGTTGTACGCTTTGTCTGCTTTGAAGCTTACGAGCAGATTAATTCTACTAGTCGCAGACGTATCCAAAAAATAGCTATATTAGATGATGGATATGGTATGGATGAAAAAACACTATATATGTCTCTAGAGTTTGGGGCTTCAAAAAATAAAGAAGACCCTGAGGGTATGGGTAAATTCGGTATGGGGTTACCAAACTCAAGTATATCGCAGTGTAAAAAAACTGAAGTTTGGAGCTGGATAGAAGGTAATCAACCTTTTTACACTTATCTGGATGTTGATAAAATAAAAAGTGGTGAGCAAGAAGCGATCCCTTATCCAGTGACACGTAAACTGGACAGCAAGCTTGCAGATGCATATAAAGGTGCTATACCTACATCTGGTACAGTCGTCGCATGGTCCGAGCTTGATAGATTGCATTGGAAAACATCTGCAACTCTACTTAAACATACGCAAAACCTTATTGGGCGTATGTATCGATATATGCTGCAACATAAAGACGAAAACAAAAGGGTCCGTATTGTTTTTGAGAATTACTTATATAACCATTCAACTCAATCCTACGAATTAGAGGAATCTGTTAACTTCAAAGCAAATGATCCAATATATTTGATGAAAGGAACGGTTGTAGAAGAAATGAAAGATTTTCCTGATGATTTTAAAGGGCAATCTTTATTTGATATTAATGAAGATGGAAATACAAATAGAAAAGATATTACTCTATCAGATGGTACAAAAGGTTTTTATAGCATTAGGACGTCTTCTATAAAGAAAGACTTTGCTAACAAAATGACTGAGCAAACAAACGCAAAAATTGGTAGCACAGATGTTGGACGGCAATTCGCTTCAAACATAGGCCTTTCTATTATTAGATCCGGTAGAGAACTTGATTTAAAGAGAGATTTCAAAATTAAGGATAATTATCAGAAAGACAGATATATTGGCGTTGAGATTCACTTTTCACCTAGTTTAGATAATTTTTTTGGTGTGACTAATAACAAGCAGAGTGCTACTAAAATTCAGCCTCCTAATTTACCAGAAATAGCTTTGCAAGAAGATGTAGACGAATCTAAAGTTATCGAAGTTATCAAAGAAAGTGATCCAGATTATGCACTTTTATTACAATGTCTTTCTGATATAGAAAAAGCTTTTGAGGTTTATAGTGAGTTAGATAAGAAGAAAATATCTTATGGTAAAGAAGCAAAGCCCGAAGCATCTAATAATATTGATTTAGCTACACTTAAAGCAACAAATGCTGAACAACAACGCGCAAATGAACATCCCACAGCAGGAGATGAAGATAAGCCTAACCCTGAAGATATAAAAGACGTTTTAAGCGAAAAAAACTACAATGAAGTTGAGTTAGATGAGCTTATTAAAGATGTGATAGAAAACAATATCATTGTAAAATTCGATGAAAGAGATGGTCCGCAAACAATGTTGTTTGATATTTCTATCATTCAAGGATTCACACTGATACAAATTAATACTGAACATAACTTCTACCGGAACTTCATGTCAAAAGCTACAGAAAGAGACCAAATGCTCTTAAAACTGTGCTTAGCTGCTTGGGGTAGAATGGAGAAAGAAGCACCAACAGAAGCCGTTAGAAGGAGATATGAGCTATCTCGTCAACAATGGGGTGTAATGTTAGATGGATACTTAAGCGATGAAGAAGATTACTAGTTTCTCTGTAGTTCAAGATAATCATATTATAGATACTAGGTCCATTACTAAAGTTTTACAGACACTAATAGAGCAAGCCAATTCAATATGCTTTATTAGTGCATTTCTAACTAGTTCTATACTTGAAGTTTTTAAAGAAACTGATTTTGAAAAAAATATAAGCTTATACATTAGGTGTAGACCATCTGACTGTATAGGAGGCAGCTGTGACCTTAATGTACTAAAGCAGTTAATCTCTAAAGGGGTTAGTTGCTTTATTGATTATAAATTACACGCTAAAATTTATATATTTGACTCGAAAGATGCTGTTATTGGCAGCTCGAATTTAACTGCAAATGGCTTAGGTTTCTCCCATTATCCAAATTTTGAACTTAACTACAGTTGTCAACTATCGACTTCAGACTTATCTCAAATCGATAATTATCTTGCTCAGTGTGTGCAAGTAAATATCAATGATATCGAGAAAATGCAAACAGAACTTGCATTGATTAATACTACGTCATTAAATAATATACCTGACGAATGGGAAACGGTTGATTTAAAGCCTAAAGAAGAGTTGTTAGGACTATTTATTGAAGACTTTCCAAAGAGCAACCCATTTGACTTATCAAAATATAGTGAGAAAGATATAATTCATGATCAAACGATGTTCGGTAAAACCCCCTCAGACAACACCAAATTTAAACAATCAAACGTATTTAAATTTATTCATCGGTTTATATCAGTACAAGAAAGTAAGTCTGCTAGCTTTGGTGCTATAACAGCCTATTTGCATAACCATATATTAGATGACTTCTCCCCGTATAGAAGAGAAGTAAAAATATTTTTGCAAAACTTTACATCGTATTTAGAATTCTATGAAAACGAGATTATTAAGGTTAAGAGACCAAATTACAGCCAAGTCTTTTTCCTAGAATAATCATATAATTGCAGATAAGTTCTATTTATGACACATCACACATATTTTGCCCTGACCATAGATATCATCCATATCTAACTCAGGTTCACCATCCGGTCTCAGCGGATTAACTTTAATCCGCTTTTTCATTTTTGCAATTCGCTTTTCATGGTCAGCTTTAATCTCAGCAATACGCTCAGGACGACTAAGCTCTTCTAGGGATTCACGCTCAGACCAAGTAAAAGGGGTTTGATTAGCTAGCGCTTCTTTCTCATAAGCCATAGCTTCTTTAAAAGCTTCAGGATGACGCTCCAATAGACCTACCCATTCTATCTTGCGCTGGAAAAAACAGAAGGTACAGCCACTACGCGTACGCCACTCATAATATGATGGCAGGCCTACTCCAGAGTTTTCTAAAATATCCATAACGCCAGGCTTATCAATGCCATCTTCTCTGAAAGGGAGTTTAATCACCAGCTTTTCATCACTAGAGTCATAACCCGTACGGTATGGCTCATCTGAGCGAATAGCGACATATGAGTGTACCTCATAGCCATCATCTAAAAAGCCCTGTACCCAGTCTTGAAACGGTTTTAGCTTCATTTTAATGGTACACCAGCGGGCCTGCGGTGATGGCAAGTAATCATTATGCTGGGTTAACCAAAAATCGAAATCTCTATCAGGATTGATATGTTGTACAGGTTTACCTAAGTACCCTTCTAAATAAGAGAGATACTCATATACTTCATCAAGCTCTTTGCCTGTATCGGTAAAGAAGTACTCAATCTCTAAATCTGGGTAATTATCACGCATATAAATAGCCAAGGCTGCACTATCTTTACCGCCTGATATACCCAGTACGTGTTTTATTTTCGACATTTAAGATTCTTCCTTTTCAGCATCTTCTTCATTTAGAGCTTCTAAGAGCTTTGCAATGACAGCAATTCTATCATTCATATCGAATTGACTTTCTTTTAAAGAGTTTGCAATTTCTTCTACCTTTTTACTGATAGGCTCGATATTTTTAGAAGTGATGTGTGCTTCTCTTACTCGGCTGGTCGTTGAATTAGGAGACTTAGTAATCACCCCAACTTTTTGTCTATCTGGACTGGCATTCACATCAGCATTGACCTCTGCTTCTAAAAACTGGAACCCATACGTAGCAATTCGCTGTTGCGCCTTGATGATATCTTGGTCGATCCACTTCTTAGAGGGCTTATTACCCGCCAACAAACTGATTAAACTTTCAGCATCGTTCATAGAGCCATCGTATTTAACAAGCCTCGCTATAAACGCATCCAACAAATAGTCACCGGACTTGCCAAATAACGCTTCTGAACGTTTATTGATTTCAGTATAAGGGTTAACACTATCTTCTTTTATTTTAAGATAATTCTGTAGTCCCATATTTATCTCAGACACAAGGTCTGGATAGACCTTATCTAACTCTTGTAGACCTTCAATGATTTTTTCTACTTTTGCATCATCGTCATCTGTTGCGTTAAAAAACTTAGGCAAATCATCAAAAAGTAATTGATTAGGATCATTTGCTTTTTTCAAAATATCACGCAGCTGCTTAGTTTTAGGCGATAAAGTATTAGTACGTTGAATCCATGGATGCAAACCATAGAAAATACTAACTAATGCTTGAGCAATCGGTAGTGGTTCATCCTCAATCTGAGTATTCAGACGAGCGCCGAACTCTTCTTGTAACCTGTTTCTTAAAACATGAATCCACGATTGAACACCCTCTAAGAAAGATACCTCTCTTACACCTACATCAGCAGGGACTTTTATCAAATACTCAGCCAATAAATATTGGACCGAAGGCTTGTATTCACCATTGATATAGTTAGCTAAGTCACTGTGACGCGATAATATATAGGCAATGTATAGGATTTCATGAAGTCCTGCTTTCACGCCATAAGGAGGCGCCTGCCAAGCTTCATAGATTTCCTTGGCAGTGACTAGATCTCCTTTAGCTTCAGCAATGATTTTATCGGCACACTTCCAGATGGCCTGTAACTGAATGTCATCAGGCTTAGAAAAATAGTAATTACCTTCACTATCTGCTTTATGCAAACCATTTTTGACAATAACGGACTCATATACACCCTTTTCAGGTGGGAACTTATCAATTCCCAAGCTTGCCTCTTCACTACGTTCAATCATACGTTTAAGAAGTTCACGGATAGCGCCTTTCGCGCTAGGTGAAGGTTTATTACGATTGACCAGCTCATTATTACAGATGAAGTTTTGGGTAACTTGCTTATCAGCGATGGTTGATGCAAGTGCTGAAAGCTTGAATCGATTCAACTGGGTTTCAGGGCTTGCTAAATGTTTGCTATACCATTTTGATGCATTCAAACTCTTATCAAGCAAGGTGTTTAAAGCGTCTTCTATCTCAACCAAACGCCCTTCTGTCTCTTGCCTTGCAATCTTATCGTTCAGCAATCTTTCTTCATTTTTTAAAATGTTACTAAGCGCGATTTTGTCTTTTAACATATCGATGATAATCGTATGACTATCTAAGACCGCGACAACTAAGTTATTGAATTGATCGTAGCTATCTATTTTTTTGCAAATCTCTGTTGCCGATAATACTTCTTCATCATTTTTTGGTATCAATAGGCAGAAGTATCCGACTAATGATGCATTTATACCATCTTGTAGACTCGCAAGTACTTCTTCTAATCCATCGGTAACGGGAAGTAGCTTAACTTCCATCCAACGCAGGCTACCAGTGAGTTGATAATGTTTCTTTGCAACGATAGGCTCAAACTGTTCTAATTGCTCAAATGGTAGCGAGTCAAGATCCTGAATCTGCTCTCTCACCGCATCGTTTAGATTAAAGTCGCTGCCTTCACTAAGAACATAAGATTGTTTAAATTTACTATAAAATATAATGGAAGCAGATTCTAAAGACTTTATAAGTTCATTTAGCTGATCTTTATCTATACCTAATAATGTCTGTAAGAGCTCAGGACTCGCATGCACTCCTGTACCATCTGCGAAAATACTAATCAAAGCAATTATTTTGATTAACTTAACCGCCGATCCATCATCAAGTCCTTCATAACGGTTGACCGCCGTTTGAGACAGCAGCCATTGTTTGCTGTACTCAGAAGCAATAATAGCGCTATTTAAATTACTATCTAGATAATCCCAGAACTGATGGGGTTTAAATAAGACGAACTCATCTAACTTAGTGTTTTTCAGATAATAGCCAAAACCATTTGGTTCAGAAGACATTAAGAAAGAAAAGATACTACGTTGATTTTGTCCAAAATTCTTCTGAGACAGTTTGCATAGCAAAATTGCCACAAGAGGGTGTAGAGGAAAGACGTCGCTTAGCAGCTGGGTTAAACTCTCTGAGTTGGTTTGACGGTAACTAGCAATATTAGCCACTAGCGACTGAATTTGGGTAATGAACTCAACGCTGTCTTTGTGCTTTTCTAACTGTTTATTCGTTATATTGATGACTTGACCAATCAGATAGATCTGCTCTTCAACTGATAACGTAATGGCAAAATCGACAAACCTACCCTGGATCTTCATCCATTCATTATGCGTTTTAGCAGTCGCTTGGCGTGCGTAAGCTGTAAAAGATTGATGCAACATGCCAATCAGAAGTATTCTTCCATTGGTTCTATTCACAAACTCAGCAAGCTGTTGTAGAAAATAAATATCATCTGGACGATGGCTCTTAGCTGCACCATCGAACACCTTACCTAGCTCGTCAATAAAAATAATAAGGCGTTGTTCATCATCGATATAGCTATCTAATGCCTCTAAAATATCCTTCGCATCTGCAATTGAGGGTAATCCGAGTGCATTTCTAAATATCTGCTCTGGCGCTGTCGTCTGACCTGTTAGGTTAAGTGTTTTCCATTGTTGGTCTTCCGAGTTAAAGTGTTTAACAATAGCAGTCTTGTTTTTTTTGCTTAACTTAGAAGATGCGATTTCAACAATCTTTTTATCATCACTTATTAAGCCCTGTAGAAATAAAGCCAAACTAGATTTGCCAGATCCAAAAGGCCCTGTCCAAGTAAACGCTGTCTGTCCACCCTTTATATGACCAATCATATTCATTAGAATTTGTTCATAGGAAGCAGTACAGTAAAAGTTACTGATAGGACCTTTGTCGTTGCTATCAGCATAGATATTGATAGAACGCTGAAAATATTGGTTCCGCTCGATGTGGCCAATAAGGTAGTTATCTAAATTAGGGCTATTATTCATGACTATTTATAACTCTATAATTAATTTATTAAAAATATGGTAATTAAATATTTTTCAGGATCTATTAATGGCTATAGTCTTCATTTCGCATGTTTTCTACGCATTGCTCAAAAATAGCATCAAGACTACTACCGTCAGTTATTTGGAATTGGCGAATCCCAGCAGACTGAGTCCAAGCCAGCGAATATTTAGAGTCTTGTAATTGCTCTGCATAATCTATAATCGCATCTTCATCTAACATAAATACCCGACCTGGAGAGCATTCATCATAAGTGCACATCTCTAGCGACAAGGTATCAGCTGCCCCATTATGAATCCGCCAACAGTTAATTAATCCATAAACGAAAACATGCAGTGTCAAAGAGTTCTTCTCACCTCGTAGCGCTCTGATGTTTTGCTTATTAACACGGGTCAATAGCCCAAGCTCTACTAGCGGACCTTCTAATACATTTTCAAAATCATCAGTCGCTTTACGAGTTTTCGTTGTGTAATTTTGAATCAAGCATTCAATATCTTTTTTTATTGTTGAATCTGAAGGAGCAGATAAGCCATGGTCTTTAAAAAACTCTTTTAATAAGCGAGCAAATTCTTCGCGGCTTAACTCTGACTTCGTATTGATATTGAACAGCCAATAATAGGTCATTAAATTAGGGTTTGTGACAAGGCATAAATGCAATAGCCAAATGGTCGAAGGCGATTCTAGATAAGGATCCAAACCATGATCAGCAAAAATATTTTCAGCGTTATAAAAAGAATTGAGTTGTTTAGTTGCGTCTACATTACCATCTTCCGAAATTTCATCAATTATCGTAGTAGGCTGTGTATTATAATAAGCGCTGTTATCTCTGATAATCATAGCCGTCTGTGTTGACCAAAACCGCATAGCATTCAACATATTTTTACCAACACCAAAATCAGCAATAGCGGTATTTTGAGAGAAGACGTTTTCGATCTCTTCAGATTCCGGCTGTATTGCAATTTGATCATGAACTTTTTTTAACCAGCCATATCTCAGTGGAAAGGTATCATGGCCTGAAAGAGTTGGTTTTATATTATTTATCAAAGATGCAAAGTAACGCATAAATATCAATCAATCCATATAAATTATAATAAACTTGTCTAGCTGCCCTCTGCATTGGAACAACTCTCCAATGCAAGAGTATATCATGTTACTATCTTTATGTAATCAGATTCTAGTCTTTTCATATTAAAGACTGCCCTATATAAATAAAAAATGAAAATATTATGAAAAACATATACTTAGACTATAATTCACATACTCCATGCGATATATCAGTTATTAAAGCTATGCAAAGCGTATGGTCTCAGCCTGGCAACCCTCATTCAGAAGGACACTCGTTTGGCTGGAAAAAACAAACCTTAGTTAGTGATAGCCTCATGACATTCGCTAATATATATGACTGCTTTGAGGAAGAGCTCTTATTTACTTCAGGGGCCACTGAAGCGAATAACTTAGCTATCTATTCAGGCATCCCTATTGCCAAAAAAAATAACCCACAAGCAGATACGATCCTAACCAGTCACTTAGAACATAAATCCGTCTTAAACCCGTTAGAAATAATCGCTGATAAATATAATCTTAATTTGGTTTATTTAGAAGTTACATCAGACGGTGTTATTGATCTACAAGATATGAAGACTAAACTTGAGCAGAATAATGTTCTGTGGGTTTCTTGCACTATGACCAATGGCGTTATAGGGACAAATCAGCCTATCTACAAAGTTGCTGAGCTATGTCAGCATTATGATGCAATGTTACATGTAGATGCCTCGCAAGCAGGTTATATGAATATCGCCTGTCACGATTTGGAAGTCGACTTTCTCACACTATCTGCTCATAAAATATATGGGCCATCAGGTATTGGTCTCTTGTACTCAAAGCATCTTCAGAATCCTGAGTTTATGCCCATAATTTCTGGTGGTGGTCAACAAGCTGGACTTCGTGCTGGCACGTTACCTGTGCCGCTCATCGTTGGATTTGCCGAAGCAGCTAGAGTATTAGATGAAAGTAAAGAAGCGGAGATTTTACGATTGACAGAACTAAGAGATACTTTACTAAATGGTTTGAATCAAGCTCTTGCAATCCAAGTGTTTGGCGACTTAGATGATCGCCATCCTGGTAACTTATACTTAGCGATTGAAAATATTGATAGTATGCAACTTCTTAACAACGTACAACCAAATATTGCTTTTTCGCTTGGATCTGCTTGTGATGGTTTAAATCGTGAATACTCGCCTATCATGAAGTCGATGGGTGTAGCAAAGGAAGTCGCCGAATGCGCCTTTAGAATTTGTGTCGGACGAATGACTACGATTGCAGAGGTTCATTCGACAATAGATATGATAGTAACTGAAGTCAATAAGCTGAAAGTCATTGAGTAACAGCTATGATATTCCGACTGAAGGTAGCATAAGGTGAAGCAAGATATCACTAGTAGCTAATACAGTACTGATAAATTAGATAAGCTCGTAAAAAGTAAATATCTCATATCAAATTAAGTACTACTAAGGCCAATTATGACCACATATATACTCGACACAGAAACCACAGGGCTGATTGAACCGCACATGACTGAAGCGGCCTACTCTATCGTTGATATCATTAATGGCAAGGTGACTGTGTTACAAGCGCCAAGAGCGAAGCGCTTTAATCCCCTAAAAGAAATCAGCTTAGGTTCTATGGCGATATCACACATTTGTGATGAGGATGTGGCGGATGAACCACCTCATACAAACTTCAAACTACCTAGTAGTGTTAAGTATTTAATTGGCCACAATATTGATTTTGACATGGCCGTTCTCAAAAATGCTGGCGTGACCCATGAGCCTAAGTTAATTTGTACCAATGCGATGGCTAACTTTCTCCTTCCTACGCTTGAGAGCCATAAGCTAGTATCCCTTCTCTATCACTTCCACCGTGATATAGCGCGCGCTCAAGCAAAGAACGCGCATGCTGCCATTGCTGACATCTACTTCACTGAGCTAGTGCTTGGTAGTCTGATTGATATGGCTAACAGTCAAGGTCATGAGATAAGTGATGTGGAGAACTTATATGAGTTTAGTCAAATGGCACGTATACCCACACACTTAAGTTTTGGTAAGCATAAGGGTGAGGCTATTGCAGATTTAGCTGCGAGCTCTGAAGGTACTGGCTATATTAAATGGCTGCTCAAACAGGACAGTGTTGACCCTTATTTAGCTCAAGCATGCCAGCAAGCATTAGAGTCGGTATAAATATACTGATGTAGTCAGTTTGAGCTATGCTGAAAATTGAGATCGATACTAGAAA
>Ga0208302_100114_pt1 | contig 26418 bp, 21 predicted proteins | sample 29_taG_FD_184103 | JGI IMG/M metagenome (GOLD analysis project Ga0208302, IMG submission 184103) | Marine viral communities from Cariaco Basin, Caribbean Sea - 29_WHOI_OMZ (SPAdes) (version 2) | ecosystem: Environmental > Aquatic > Marine > Oceanic | place: Caribbean Sea: Cariaco Basin... | reverse complement strand
CTTTTAAATAGCGTCTCTTCACTGTCGTCCAGTTAAAGAGTTATATATCTAATAACTAAGCAATGTGCTTATCGTTATTAGCGAGCCGACTATCATATCATAACGATTTGGTTTGTCAAGCTTTTTTTATAATTTGTTTCTCAAGGTTCGCTGCGTTGTTACTATGTAATTTACCCTAGTAATGCTTGGCTCGTCCTGATGAGGTGCGTATTATAAACGCTTTATTTGGTAAGTCAAGAACTAATTTGGTTTATTTTAAATCAGTTGGTTAGGCTTGAAGTTTAAGAGTTTAAAATGATGATTCATTCTTTGAATGAGCCACTCTTTAATCCGCCTTCCCTTTCGACTGGGTGGCATTATACGCGTATTTGGGTGGGAGTCAAGGGGCCAGACTTATTAATTAAGAGATTATTTGGCATGATGATTGATACTTGATATATATCAAACAGTTAACAGGGGAAATAATTTACTGCTAATCTCAATTACTCTGCTTTAGCGTTTAGCCCTCTTGGTTCTCAGATGACGTTATTCCATCTATGCTTCTTTATGTATCCTTTATAGCTTGCCCATTTTTTCAAAAAAAGCTTTATAAGCGGCGATTTTTTTGTCTAACGCCAAAGGATAAGCGCGTGAGGTGGAGGGCAGACGATATAAGGTCAGCTCTTTGACGGCAGGGTCTTTGTCATGATGCTGCCAATGATAAGGATACTGCATGCTTTGATTGGTCTTCGGATGCTTGGATTTGGCGGGTGGCTCCGCTAGTAGACTTAGCAAGACCTCAGTTGCTTTGCCGCCAGTGGTAAAGAGCGTCTTAACCTTTGGTACTTGCAGCAAGATATTATCTAAATCTACTGGGGTAACGACGGTTAGGTGTTTGTCCGACGCATTTCCGGTCTCACGAATGGCTTGCTTCACCGTCGGGCACGAGGCAATACCGCGATCAAACATAAAGTCGCGAATACGCTCAGGATCAAAACGCTTTTCGCCCTCTACTCTAAAGTAATCAATATCGTCGAAAAACACGCCGCCATAAATACGCCACATATCATTATAAAAGTTTGGATAGTGAAAACGCATTGCCCATTTATCAGCGGTCGGTGGAAACGTGCCCATCATCATTACACTGGCATTTGCAGGCAGTACTGGGGCAAACGGATGGGTTTCTACTTCTAAAGCATCGTCTTTTGACAATGCTGCGTCGATTTCTGTATGAGGCATGGGGTGCTGGTTGCTAGTTGGTTGATTGGTCATAAGATTCTTCATCAAAAAAGCGGTTTTTTTGGTATCATAGCAGGCCTAAACACTACTTCACCGACCCTGACGTCATATAGTCATCCATAATAGTAAAACATAGTCGATTTAATACAACATAGCATCCTCATTGATGCGCTCAATACGTGGCCGCTTACCATAACAATTCAACTTTGTTGGTAATATTTTGCGCGGTAAGCATGTTGTGATAACTCTATATATGTCGCCATTTATGTAGTCAAAGAGAGTCGTGCTGTCAAGAGATAAAAGCTCTAGGCGCGGTTGTTAGGTAGGCTAAGCTTACTGTGGATGCGCTAAAGGCGGGGTAACGTGTGGTAAGTGTTTGTATCTTTTATACTAATGGCAACCGCAGCGACTGCGCAAGCATCAGACCCAAAACCAAGCCAAAACCAAGAGAGTACTTATGAGTGACTTAAAAATTACTGTAATCGATCATCCGCTAGTCCGTCATAAACTCAGCCTAATGCGCGAAAAAGACTGTAGCACTTATAAATTTCGTACATTAACCAAAGAGCTTGCGCGCTTGATGGCGTACGAAGCAAGCCGTGATTTTGAAATTGAGACCTTCCCAATGGAAGGCTGGTGTGGTGAAATCACAGGTGAGCAAATCATCGGTAAGACAGCGACAGTGGTACCTATTTTGCGTGCAGGATTAGGTATGCTCGATGGTGTACTCGACCTGATTCCAACCGCTAAAATCTCGGTCGTCGGTCTACAACGTGACGAAGAGACTCTGCAGCCTGTGCCTTTCTTTGAAAAGTTCGTCAGCCACATGGACAAGCGCCCAGCCCTAATCATTGACCCAATGCTAGCCACAGGTGGCTCGATGGTCGCAACCATTGAGATGCTAAAGAAAAACGGCTGTACCAATATCAAGGCGTTGGTATTGGTAGCGGCTCCTGAAGGGGTGCGTTTGGTCAACGAAGCGCATCCTGATGTGACTATCTATACCGCGGCGTTAGACAGCCATTTAGATGAGCACGGCTATATCATCCCAGGTCTTGGCGATGCTGGCGATAAAATCTTTGGTAAACAGCTATTTAATAGATAAGCGCAAGCTGCCACAAAACAGGGCACCATTCATATCACAAAAGCCACATACAATATCACTTATAAGGACATAACATGAACGTATTGATTACAGGAGCGAGCGCGGGTTTTGGTAAAGCGTTGGCAGAGCGTTTGGTCGCAGGCGGTCACCAAGTGATCGGTTGTGCCAGACGCCGCGATAAGCTTGATGCACTGGCAGCTACATTGGGCGAGGCGTTTTTACCTGTGGTCATGGATGTCAGTGATACAGCGTCTATTCCGCAAATCATTGCTGACTTGCCGGCTGGCTTTCAGCACATCGATGTTTTGGTAAATAACGCTGGGCTAGCGCTCGGCACCGAGCCTGCCCATGAGGCAGATCTCAATGACTGGATGCGTATGCTCGATACCAATATCAAAGGTCTGGTGGCGCTAACCCACGCTGTACTACCTGCGATGGTGGCACGCGACAGCGGTTATGTCATCAATGTCGGCTCTATCGCTGGCAGTTGGCCGTACTTTGGCGGTAATGTCTATGGTGCGACCAAAGCCTTTGTCAAACAGTTTAGCTTAAATCTGCGCGCGGACTTAGTCGGTACGCAGGTGCGCGTCACCAATCTTGAACCAGGTAATGTCGCGGGCACTGAGTTTTCGAATGTGCGCTATCATGGCGATGACGAAAAAGCCGCCAAAGTCTATGACGGCTTTAAAACCATGACTGGTGAGGATATCGGCGATATTTTATTGTGGTTGATTGAATCGCCCGCCCATATCAATGTCAATCGCTTGGAAGTGATGCCAGTGGCGCAAACTTATAATGGTCTGACCATTGCGAAGCAAGGCCGTTAAAAGTTTAGCTGGCCGTTTTGCTCTCTAACGTAGCTCATAAGACCGAAGCAATATAGTCTCATCTATGTTGCTTCTTTTTTTGGGTTGAATTTGGGTTTCTTTGACCAGCGTTAACTGCTGAAAGTCCAAAATCAGCACTTCATTTCGAATGCGCTCACTGGTGCGCTTATTATGGCGAATAGGAAACCCTAAGAGGTGTTTGCCGACGATGGTTAGCTGATTGACTACCATCTGTGTAGATTGCACAGCATGGCTACTTGGCTGCGCATCGATGATAGCAGTCGCAGGATTGACCGTGGTGGTTAGCAGCTTGGTTTGTCGTACCTGCTTTGGCATATCGCCTGCAAAAAACAGCACTTGCCCCAGCGGTAAATACTGCGCATGCCGCGTCAGCTCACGGCGAAATAATGCGGGCATATCGGTATTAAAGCTGTCCTCGCTTTGCCGATAAAAAGCGGTAAAGTTCCGATGCAAATAGCGGCCAAACACACTGCTATTGATCCAGTCTTGATACACCTCATTGGCTAATAACTGTTGTGTAAAATCCTGAGCATCAGGCATGCTCTCTGCGCTTAGCATCGCGACTAGTAGCGCCTGCGGGGTCGCAAAAGTTTGCTGCTGCCAGCGCTGTGGATACAAACTACTATCAAGCAAGGCTAACGTCGATTTGCTCATACACTCTTCCTTTATGTCACTGAGGATCATTGATAGGCCGCTCATCCCTTAACCTGCTCGCCGCTATTACCGCTAGGCATTTTTTATGCTATGGTCAGTTTAATTGTTTTAATATAGCAGGGTTTTATCAGTGACAAAACGTTTGCGTCAGCGCGATACCCTGCTCTGCAATAAGGTATCATACCTGATGAAAACCAACCTATTTGCTGTGCCGCGCCCTGCTTTGTTCAATCAGTATCAGCTGCATACAAAAAACATCGAGGTGGCAAAAGGCACGCTGCTACCCATGTCAGTTATCGGCCACGGCAAGCCGGTGCTACTGCTCCATGCGTACGGGATGGATGCACGTGAGTTTTTGCCATTTATCCTGCCTTTGCTCGGTCACTATACGTTTTATCTGCCGCATTTACGCGGGTTTGGAGCCGCAAAGGATATCGAGTTGAGTGAGTTTGATTTTTTGCGGCAATACGCCGATGACCTCCATGTCGTCATTGAGCAAATTTGTTTGGCACGCAACATAGACGCATTGCCCGTCGCCGCCATCTCGATGGGTGCACAAGTGATGTGGGCGTATTTTTCGCGTTATGGCAGCGCAAGAGTCAGTCGTTATTTAAACATCGACCAAAGCCCTGCAATTCATAACCAGCCTGACTGGCAAGGCGGTTTGTTTGGTGCGCGGCAGCGCGAGGTGTTTGCAGTCTTTCATGAGGTGGTGAATATGACGCTGCCGTATATTCAGCTCGAGAGTTTTACCCACCTGCCCTTTGCGCTCAAGCGGCGCGTCACAGATGTAGAGCGACAGTTTTCCTTACTATCCGTCAGCCGCAGACGCTCAAAGGCCATCGTGCAAATCCTAACGCATCAAAACGATCATCGGCTGGTGTTTTATGACCACCGCATTTGGCAGCATAAGATGCGCTGTTTGCAAGCATACTTAAATCTGGAGTACGATTTTCGGGCGGTGATAGAAAAAGTTACTACTCCAGTCGTGAACTTAATCGGAGGTCGCTCACAGCTCTATAACGCTAAGTGGCAGCAACAGGTAACGCAGATGCTACCCAACGCCACAGAAATCGTTTTACCGCACTCAGGTCACGCCGTACCGCTTGATGAGCCTATTAGGTTTTATCAGGTATTAAGAAAGTTTTTCGGGAATGAGCTATAAGTAGCAATGGAAAAGCGACTCCGTCAGTCACTCTTTTTTGATTAGAAGTTGTCAGAAATTTTTAAGCTTAATCCGCTAGCACTTTAATCAGCTCAAAGCGTGGTACTTCTTTACCTTCAACCTCAACGGTCTCAGCAAACATCGCTAAAGGCCGCACCCAAACGCCATACTCACCGTAAAGACAACGATAAACGACTAAGGCTTCTTCGGTTTCGGAATGGCGCGCGGTATGCAAGACTTGATACAGATTACCTTTATAGTGGCGGTAGATGCCTTGGGGGACGTTCTGAGGAATTGGTTGAGATTTTTCCGTCATGACTATTACCTTGGTTTAACCTTAAAAAAACAAGATTAACCCGCGTCAACCTTGTTTTTATTTGCTGCTTTATTTTCTGCGCTTTATGCTACTGTGACTTTCGCATAAGCCTTTTTACCGGCCTGAATGACGACTGTTTGTCCTGAGGTTAAACTAAATCCGCCATCGACCACTTCGCCATCGACTTTTACCGCACCGCGTTTGACCATGTCTTTGGCTGCTGAGTTGTTTTTGGCAAGTTCAGCTTGGTTCAATATCTGAGTGATAAATAGCGCGTCTTGCCCTGCCAAATCTAAGGTCACCTCTGGCAGGTCAACTGGCAGCTCGCCATCAGCAAGTACGTTGCCCGCTGACTTATGCGCATTAGCAGCAGCGTCGGCATCATGGAAGCGCTCGATCAGCTCTTCAGCAAGGATACGTTTGATCTCTTGTGGATTGCGACCGTTTTCCATCTCAGCCATTAACGCTTCGACTTCTTCCATCGGCTTAAAGCTTAAAAATTCAAAGTAGCGACGGATTAAAGTATCTGGCATCGACAGCAGTTTTTGGTACATGGTGCCTGGGGCATCATAGATACCGACGTAGTTACCAAGAGATTTTGACATTTTATTGACGCCGTCTAGTCCTTCTAAAATCGGCACCGTGATACACACTTGCGGCTCTTGACCATAACGGCCTTGCAGGGTGCGACCCATTAGGATGTTAAAGGTTTGGTCGGTACCGCCAAGCTCGACGTCGGCTTTGAGCGCGATTGAGTCATAGCCTTGCACCAATGGGTACAAAAACTCATGGATGGCAATCGGCGTTTGCGCCGCATAGCGTTTGGAAAAATCATCACGCTCTAGCATACGCGAGACCGTCAGCTGGCTTGAGAGCTGAATCATGTCACCTGCCGACATGTCGTTGAACCACTCAGAGTTAAAGACAATCTTGGTTTTTTCTTTATCCAAAATCTTAAAAACTTGCTCGGCATAGGTCTGGGCATTGATTTTGATTTGCTCATCACTGAGCGGCGGACGCGTGGTGTTTTTACCAGAGGGGTCACCAATCTTGGCCGTATAATCACCAATAAGAAAATAAATCTCATGACCTAAGTCTTGAAAATGCTTGAGCTTATTGATGAGTACCGTATGCCCCAAATGCAGATCCGGTGCGGTAGGATCAAAACCCGCCTTGATACGCAGCGGACGACCCAGTTTTAGCTTGGCAACCAAGTCCTCTTCTGAAAGGATTTCTTGCGTACCGCGCTGAATCAGGGCCAGTTGTTCTTCTAGAGTGTGGGTTTGAGTGGTCATGATGCTCTCTTTATTGTCTTTATTAAAAGGGTAACGCGCTTGGGCGAATGCTCCCGAGTGCCAAAGTACGATTAGCAGCGTCAAATTCGTTTAGTCTACTAGATATAGCATCTGCTCTATATTAGTACCTGCACTTGTTTCTCTTGCTACTGTTTTTCTTGCTACTCTATTTTTTGCAAACGGGATTGGCGTTTCGTAGCCAGTAAAAGATGTTAGAATTTGAGAGATATACTAGCGTTTTTTAAGGTAAATTGCCATGGCCAACCCTGTCCAGACCACGAATGACCCAGAAAGTAATCAGATTTTAGCGTCTGACCTTTTAGCAGCTGACGAAAGTGCCCATTATGCATCGCTCACTGATGCGTTAGAGCAAACGGTGTTTGAAAGCTTTGATGACGGTCTATATATCGGCATGATGTCTGGCACCAGCTTGGATGGGATGGACGCGGTGCTTTGTCAGTTTGCCGCCGACATGAGTCATAAAGAGCAGACCCAGCAGCCGATGCAGCTTTTAGCCACTTATAGCCAAGACTTCCCACCGCGCCTGCGCGAAGTGCTGCTCGCTCTGTGTCGACCTAATGGTATTCAAGCGTTGACGCCGAGTGCTGATGAGCCAAACAACCAGCCAAATAGCGAGCTGGACTGGTTTGGCTGGGCAAGCAAAGCCTATGGCGAGTTTGCCAGCGAGGTGGTCAATAATTTATTGCAGCAGTCAAATACCGATAGCGAGTCGGTGCTGGCGATTGGCTGTCATGGGCAGACGGTACGCCATCGTCCACAAATGGGTTTTAGCTTGCAATTGGTCGATACCAATGTCATCGCTGAGCGTACAGGTATCAGTGTGATCAGCGACTTTCGTCGCCGTGATATGGCAGTTGGCGGTCAAGGCGCGCCTTTAGTGCCAGCGTTTCATCAGGCATTATTTTCTGACTCCGCTAGCACTCGTATCTTACTGAATTTGGGCGGTATTGCGAATATTACTGTGCTGCCAGCTAATGATGATCCGGTCATAGGCTATGACACCGGCCCTGCCAATCTGTTGTTAGACGCTTGGGCCAAACAGCATATCGATAAAGACTATGATCAAGATGGGGCATGGGCGCAGTCAGGACAAGTGATCGAACCACTGCTTAATCAACTCTTAGAGCATCCATTCTTTGCCCAGCCTCACCCTAAAAGTACCGGACGCGAGGACTTTAATTTATCTTGGTTAAAGTCTGAGCTACAAGCCTTTGATAAAACGGCGACCGATACACGCTATTCAGCCGCTGACGTACAAGCGACACTGACCGAGCTGACCGCTATCAGTGCTTGCGATCAGATCAATCAGTTTATTAGTAATCAAAAACAAAGCAGTGTTTATGTATGCGGAGGCGGCGCGCTCAACCGCTATTTAATGACGCGTCTGCAAGCGCATCTTCCGCACTGGGCGGTGACTACTACCACTGAATTAGGACTGCAACCGACTTGGGTAGAATCAGTCGCTTTTGCTTGGCTGGCGCGGCAAACTTTAATGGGCGAAACTGGTAATCTACCTGCGGTAACAGGTGCCAAAAAGGGCGTGGTATTGGGTCAGGTATGTTTTGCCTAGTCGGTCAAATTTTAGTTTACATACGTACACTTATGTGTTTTATAATGACGGTTAAAATACCTTCTTTTTAGGATCGCACGTACAGGATATATCGCATGAGCCAACATAGCAGTTCACCGAACGCGCAAGCCGCCCCTTCTAATGCTGGCACTACCCAGCAAACGCCGCGCCAAAAGCCGCCACATTACCAGCGCCCAGATGAGGTGCGTGTCGTGGTCACGGGTATGGGCGCTATCACGCCACTTGGCCTAGATGTCGATAGCTCATGGGCCAAGCTCATCAATGGCGAGAGTGGTATTACCCCTATCAGCCATTTTGATGCCACTGATTACCGTGCACAAATCGCTGGGGTGATTAAAGACTTCGATGCCAAACAATACATGAACGCCAAAGACGCGCGCCGCTATGATGAGTTTATGCATTATGGTGTGGCGGCCTCAGCCATGGCATTAAAAGATGCGGGGTTCATCGATGAGGTGAGCGCGGCCGATGCGCCGGTACAAGGCGTCGACGCTGAGCGATTTGGTATCATCTTAGGCTCAGGCATCGGCGGTATTCAGACCATCGAAAACAGCCGCGATACCCTACGCGAAAAAGGCGCTGGGAGAGTATCGCCTTTTATTATCCCAGGCTCGATCGTCAATATGGCCGCAGGATTGGTTGCGATCAAACATACCCTAAAAGGCCCAAACCTCGCCACTTCGACTGCGTGTACCACTGCCACACATGCGATGGGACTCGCGGCACGCTTGATCGCTTATGGCGATGCAGATGTGATGCTCGCTGGAGGTAGCGAAAAAGGCTCAAGTCCACTTGGCATGGCAGGGTTTGGGGCGATGCATGCGCTCTCTACACGCAATGATGAACCAACCAAAGCCTCACGGCCATTTGATAAAGACCGTGATGGTTTTGTGCTCGGCGATGGCGCAGGGGTGGTGGTACTCGAAAGCCTCGCCCACGCCAAAGCGCGCGGCGCTACGATATTGGCCGAGCTGGTCGGTTTTGGCATGAGCGACGATGCCAGCCATATCACCGCGCCCCCAGAAGACGGTAGCGGTGCCGCTCGAGCAATGAAAAACGCACTCGATGACGCGGGCATCGAGCCTGACGCAGTGGGCTATGTCAATGCTCATGGCACCAGCACCCCCGCCGGCGATGTCGCTGAGTCCATCGCTATCGAAACCGTCTTTGCGCCTGTCAAAGACAGCATTTTGGTCAGCTCAACCAAATCAATGACAGGGCACCTACTGGGCGCAGCTGGGGGTATTGAGGCCATCTTTACCGTTTGCGCGCTGCAGCAACAGCATGTACCGCCAACCATCAACCTAGACAATGTCGAGGACAACTGTAACCTCGATTATGTCGCGCACCAATCCCGAAAAGTGGACAATTTACAATATGCCGTGTCCAACAGCTTTGGCTTTGGCGGTACCAATGGCTCTTTGATATTTGCCCGTTGGCCTGTCACCGCCTAAATACGACCGTCTGATACGGCGCGTTGTAACTTTGGTGTCAGATTTGCTACGTTTGTGCACTTGCAGCCCCTTATCGTACTTGCGTATGATAAGGAGTAATTTTTGTACATTTATGGAAGATACCATGTCAAGCTACTCATTTTCTCATCAGTTTTATCAGCGCTGGACGTGTGCTCCTGAGCCTGTACGCGCCGCCATTACCCAAGAGCTAAAAGACATCATCACCTTGCTACAAACCCAGACGCCGTTTGAAAGCTTTGTATTTAGCACGCCTGATCTAGACACTCATGTCGATGAGCTCTACGACAACCACAATGCCGAGCAGGCCATTGCAAAAGCCATCGCCGATAAGCAAGCGCAAGCGGATGCCAAAGCAAAACAAGAAAAAATAAAAGCAGCAGAGGACGCAAAGCGACAAGAAGAGATAGCCTCAAAAGCACAAGCCGCACAAAAACAACCGCCACATAAGCCAACAGCAACTGATGATCTAGAAAATAATACCCATCCAGCCGCCCGTCAAGAGCCCCACCAAAGCACCAAATCCGACGCGCCTGACACCGATAGTAAAACTGACACAGCGCAAGCTGGCATAGCAAAAACACAAAGTAATAAAGACGCTGTCACCAGCACCCAGCCGCAGACCGTCCGTGCCCCTGAGCGCAGCGATGAGGAAGCGCAAACGACTGATCAGCAAACCACTCATGATACAAACCATGATGCCAATGTCAAAGCGGTCAAAGCCATCAAAGATAAGGCCAGTACAGCCATCAAGCTGACACTAAAAGAGGAGCCATCTAACGCCGCGCATCAAGCGCTCATCCATGAGCTCGAGATGCAGATCGATGACTATCTCAGTGAACAGATGATGCTGATGTCAGAAAACCTCAAGTCATGGCTCCATGCTGAGGTGGCACAGCAATTGGGTGAGACAGAGGCTTTAGATCAGCCTGTCGTTAATTCCAAATAAAAAGAGTAAAGCTATCTACTGGGTTGGTTTTAGAGTGGCTTGAAGATTGGGGATTGGCTATATGCCCAATAAAGACAGCTAAAAACTATAGATATCGTCTGATAATTTTAAAAAATAAGCCCCGTAAACATTTACGGGGCTTATTTATTGGGCGTCTACTAGGGCGTGTCTTCATTTCAGAAATAAAGACACGCCCCAAGGCTTTCGATTAAATCGCCTGGGTGCGCTCAGTCAGCCAATCAAGCGCTGCACCAGCAACGCGATCTTTTAGCTCAGCATAAACTTGACGATGGTAGTCATTTAGCCACTCAACCTCTACTTGGTCGAGCAATGATTTATCAAGCAAACGGGTATCAATTGGGCAATAAGTGACGGTCTCGAAGTGTAAAAATTCACCAAACTCACTCTCGGTAGGGTTCGCAACTGGGGTGTTGACCACCAAGTTTTCGATACGAATACCCCATTTACCTTCGCGGTATAGACCTGGCTCATTACTGGAGATCATACCTGCTTTCATGGCGCGCTCTTTTGGCGTACTGGCACTATAAGCAATGACTTGCGGGCCTTCATGGACGTTTAGGAAGTAGCCAACGCCATGCCCTGTACCATGACCGTAATCCATTTGTGCTTGCCACAATGGCGCACGGCAGATCGCATCGATGAGTGGCGAGGCGATACCATCAGGGAAAGAGGCGCGCGCAAGTGCGATATGCGCTTTTAGTACTGTGGTAAAGTCGCGCTTGTGCTCATCGTTGACTTGCCCGATACCGACGACGCGAGTGATATCGGTGGTGCCGTTTTGGTACTGCGCCCCTGAGTCGATCAGCAACAATCCACCCTCACCCTCAGCAACATCAAGGTAGCTGAATTTTTCTTGCGTTGCTCGATAATGTGGCAGTGCACCGTTTTCATTAAACCCTGCAATCGTCGGAAAGCTCGGCGAAACATAATGCGGCTGCTGACTACGCACCTCAATCAGCATACTATCGACATCCAGCTCACTCAGACGCTCGCCGTCTGCTAAACGCTGCTCAAATGTGGCAAAGAACTCACACAAGGCCGCACCATCTTGACGCATGGCTTCACGGACATGCTCGATATCGGCATCAGACTTGACAGATTTGAGTAACGTGCTGGGGGCGATTTGCTCAATAAAGCCCACATCATCGGCCATCTTTGATAGTGTACCCACCGCCACTTTATTGGGGTCTAGCAGCAGCAAATCCTCTGGAGTCAATGCACTCAAAGCGTCTTGTACTGCGTCATAATCAGCAAGCGTGATACCGCTGTCTTCTAGGGCTTTTGCGATATCGCTGCTGACTTTGCTGTTATCGACAAACAATGTCGCACTATCTGCACTGATGAGCATATGCGCCAAAAACACGGGGTTATAATCGACATCGCTGCCGCGCAGATTGGTCAGCCAAGCGATGTCATCTAAGCTTGAGAGCAGATGGTGAGTCGCGCCAGCCTCCTGCATCCCTGAGCGTACCGCAGCAAGCTTGTCGGTCGCAGAATGTGCGACAAACTGCGCATCATGCTGGTATAGCTTCGCTGATGGCAATGCTGGACGATCTGTCCAAATCTCTGCCAGTACGTCACGCTCGGTGATGAGGGTAATGTCATTGGCATCAAACGCATCTAACAGCTTGTCTTGCTCCGCGATAGACAACACATTACCATCGACCGCCACACTATCGCCTTCTGCTAAATGCGTCGCCAACCAATCGATATGGTTTGGCCGACTTGGTGCCAGTTTTTCTAAGCTGATACCTGTACCCTCCAGCTGGGCGGCGGCATGTACCCAATAGCGGCTGTCCGTCCACAGACCCGCAAAATCGGCGGTGACCACTAGAGTACCGACCGAGCCTGTAAACCCTGACAACCACAAACGCGCCTGCCAATACTCTGGTAGATACTCTGATAAATGCGGATCCGCTGACGGTACGATGATGGCCGTTAGGTCTTGGGCGGCCATGCGCTCCCGTAAACTTGCGATACGATCATGAATGTGTTGTTTATTCATTAAAATTTTCCTTATTGGTTTTGAAGACAGTGGGCAAGCGAGGTTGTATTAAAAAAAATACGACGACGCGGCGACTATGGATAGTCGTCTTATTGGCGCGGGTAAATGAGTAAGCGCGCATTGAATCGTGTTGAATGATCAATAGCAATTGATGCAAATACTGACCATGCAGAAGTGATAAATAGCCAGATACTATTAAGATGTTTGGGCAGATGACAAGCTTTCAATACTGGAATAAAAAAATGCTTGAACAAAAATATGTCATGGCTTGAGCAAGACCTGTCACGGATAAAAACGATAAGACGTGCTACCAACCATGGTAACACGTCTCATCATCAGCCTACTTATTGATGCACGGACTTAGTGCTTGGCTATCCTGACCATTTGCTCAAACGCATCCGCTCACTTTTTTGGTGTCGTTTAGCTGACATGATCGGACTGTTCGCTATTTTTGAGCATGGTACTGATGGGCTTGGCCAATAGCAACAAGATAACCGCCGTCACTACCAAAAAGACGGTCATGGTCGTAAATAGCGTTGGCAAGCCTTCAATCTTGTCCGCTGAGACATGACCACCGAAAAATGCAGCAACCAAGTTACCCATGGCGACAGAAGCAAAAAACAGCCCCATCATCTGACCTTGCATACCTTTTGGCGCAAGCTTGGTCATCGATGACAATCCTACTGGACTCAGGGCCAGTTCACCAAGCGTCAACAGCAACAAGCTACCGACCAGCCATAAGGGTGATGCTAGGCCAGTCTCATTAGTCAAAATATTTTTTGAGGCGATAATCATCAAGCCAAAACCTGCCGCAGTAATCAACATACCCAGCGCAAACTTGACCATACTGTTTGGCTCGATACCTCTATTACCCAGCTTGACCCAAAGAATACTGACAATAGGAGCGAGCAACAAAATAAACAGCGGGTTTAGTGACTGAAACCAAATGCTTGGTATCTCAAACCCTAAGACATTAAGGTCGGTATAGCGATCAGCAAATAAGTTAAATGAGGTCGGCTGCTGCTCAAAGCTTGACCAAAACAGCGTCGAGCCAATAATCAAAATAAAGCAAATCAATAAACGCAGCTTATCGGTTTTATCAAGGCGCGGTGAGACAAACATCACGGCAAAATAGCCAATCACCACAGCCGCGATGATATAGGTCATATACTCTGCGACCATGCTTGCCTCAAACGGCATGATACCGGTGGCGACCAGCACAATCACAGCCACCAACAATGCCACAAATCCTGCGACCCAGCGTCCGACATTATGGTAGCGGTCGTTAGAGCGCTCCCACTCAGCACTGATGCCTTTGGCTTTGGCATAATGGGTCAATGTTTTTTGGGCAGAAAAACGATAGATAAGTAGCGAGATGAGCATCCCCAAACCACCGACCCCAAAGCCGGCATGCCACATGCCCTTTTCTTTAAAGATCCCAACGATCAGCGCGGCCAATAACCCGCCGATATTGATACCCATATAAAACAAGGTAAAACCACTATCACGGCGCACATCACCTTTGGTATACAGCGCTCCGACCATCACTGAAATACAGGTCTTAAATAACCCTGAGCCCAAAACAATACAGATCAGACCGACAAAAAACAGCGTCATACCAAACATCGCCGAAAGCGCGATACATAAATGACCAAGGGCAATAATGATACTGCCCCACCACAGCGCGCGCTCTTGTCCGAGCCAGTTGTCTGCCAGCCAGCCGCCAGGGACGGCCGCCAAATATAATGAACCAGCAAAGATACCATAGATAGCAGAAGCGGTGACGTCATCAAACCCAAAACCACCACTGCCTACCGTCGCCACCATAAACAATACCAATAGCGGGCGAATACTATAATAAGAAAACCGCTCCCACATCTCTGTAAAAAATAGCGGGCGCAGCGGCTTTGGATGCCCCATAAAACCGTTTTCTAGCGATTCTAATTCAGCGGCACTCACCCCTGAATTTGCTTCTTTGCTCATAAGATTATTCCTTTAAAGACCACTTTAATAATGACCAAACCCCTATTTATTCAGATAAGCGGTCATGTAGGAGCAATATTGTTTCACCTGTCTATCGGCAAGTAAGGAATTAATTGGTCAATAATTACACAATGGCTCACAAAAAAAATCGCCCTCAGTAGCTGAGAGCGAGTATTTGTGGCATTGCCAAAAGACAAATATCAGTCACTATGACAAGATACCTATCCTGTCATAATGAAAAAAGACAGCCCGTATCTAGGGCGTGTCCTCAATTCAATCGATAGCCATCTAATTGGGCTAAAAATGAGGACACGCCCTAGGCAAAAACAGCTTATTGTGCGACAGTTTCACCCGCTTCCACGTCGCCATCCGCTTGCTCTGCGGTTAAATCAGCATCGGCAACCGCCGCTTGGCTTACTGTACCAGAAGCGGTCGCTGTACCTGCTTCTGCAGTGACGACTGCACTATCTGCATCCGCTGGCGTCACAGTCGCATCTGCCGCTGGCGTAGGTGCGGCCGCCTCTGCTGTTTCCGCTGGAGCTGCATCGTCCTGAGCCTCCGCACTGGCCGCCGCTACTGGCGCTGCTTCATCAGCGGCGACTGCAGCTTCGGTCGTCTCAGCAGTGATATGCTCGCCCGCTGGACGCAAAAATGCAGAAATACCAATAAGTAAGACAATGCCTAAAAACAAGGCAATGCCGCCTAAAGCATATAACAGCTCTTTTTTTGGATTGTTATTGACGATACCTTCTGACATACCTTATCCACCTTGCACAAAATATTTGAAATATTGACCCATTATATCGCAATTTATAGCGATTTGTTAAAACCCTTAAGTATTTAAAGGATTTATTATGGGCAGTTTTTCTCCATGACTTGATCGCCTTAGCGTTATTATTTGCTTTAAATGGCGCACCACGACGGATCAACAGCAAAACTACTTACCCAAGCGCGCTCTTGTCGTTGCCCGCTTGCCGAGATAACTCAATAACAGCAGCAGCGCCACCACAAACAAGACAGGATAATGACCGACACGCATAAACGGTGTGCTACCTGTCCGCGCTTGTACATCACCGCGCAATACGGTACGCTCAAACTGCGGGGCACGCTCAACGATACGGCCTTTGTGGTCGATGATGGCGGTGACACCGGTGTTGGTCGCACGCATAAACCAGCGGCCATTTTCGAGCGCGCGCATTTGTACCATTTGTAGGTGCTGTAGCGGGCCTGCCGAGGTGCCAAACCACGCATCATTTGAGATGGTCAATAAAAAGTCTGTACCGATGGCGTTTTTGCGCGTGGTATCAGGATAGGCCACTTCATAGCAGATGGCAGCGCCCAAATTGTGCCCACGCACCTGTAGCGGCGACTGCGCCTCACTACCGCGACTATAGCTCATAACCTCTTGACTACCTGCAAGGTTTGGCAAAATATCGAGCAGCCCTTCAAATGGAATATACTCACCAAATGGCACCAAGCGCTGTTTTTTGTACAGTCCTTCTGCCTCTGCACCCAGCGCAATCACGCTGTTATAAAATGGCGGATACTTATCTTGAGCTTCATCAAATGCCGCTTCATCCTTATAAGGAATACCGGTCACCCACGTGGTATTGGTGGCTTTGGCCATTTTGACCATCTCATTGATAAAGCCGATCGCATCGGTCTGAAACATCGGAATCGACGACTCAGGCCACAAGATAATATCACGCCCCCACTCACTGCGAGTCAACGTAGCATAAATCTTGAGCGTCTCTATTTGATACTCAGTCAGCCATTTTAAATCTTGCGGAATATTACCCTGAATCAATGACACCGACAAATCAGGCGTGCCTTTTGGTTTGGTCCATTGCGGGTTTAGTAGCCACAATAGTGTACTGAGCGCTAGCAGGGCAATCGAAGCCACCATATAGCCTGCGCGGCGACGCAGTAGCTCGACTAAGCTGCCTGCCAATAATACCGCCACAAAAGACACTGCAAACACACCCGCCACTGGCGCAAGTGACGACAGCCAATACTGCTCTGTGAAGGCGTAACCGACAAACAACCACGGAAAACCAGTAAATAACCACGTCTTCAGCCACTCTTGCAGCACCCAAAGCGCGGCAAAAGACAGGGGCTGCTTGCCGACCATCTTATTAAACACCAGCCCCAAAAAGCCATGGAACAAGCCCATGCCCAGACCCATCAGCGCAATCATAATCAAAGCAAGCCACGCTGGCGTATCGCCGTACACATGAATGGAGGTGTAGAGCCAAAACGCCCCCACGCACCACAAGCCTGTACCGTAAGCTTGACCGATCAAAAACGCCCGTTTGCCGCTCATCTGTGGCATCAATAAAGCGTACAATATCGCAGGCGATAGCAGTGCTAGCGGCCAAATGTTATAAGGCGCAAGTGCAAAGATAAACACGGCCCCTGCCAACCACGCAATCAATGCTGTCAGTACCATGGGTAAGCCCTTTGGCTTATCGACATTGAGACGTTTTTGTAAATCATGAGTAGACAGGCGCATAGCAGTTATCCAGAACCATATTTTTAAAATAGTAAGCATTCACTTAGCGACGCTTAAATAAAAAGATAAAAAACCAAGCTTAGGGCGTGTCCTCATTTTAAAAATGGTGATAAAAATGAGATAAATCGCAGTCAAACAAGGAAAATAGCGCAGATAATATCGAGATATTAGTCAGCTATTTGACACCGTTTGGCCAGATTTAGCCATTTTTAGCCCATTTAGATGGCTATCGATTGAATTGAGGACACGCCCTAGACAAAGATCAAGCTCGATCAGCGTTCAGTAAAGACTCAGTAAATAAACCCGCCCATGATACCAGCCTACAACAATTAATGGGTAACATTGCGTCGCAAAAGCCCACGGCAAGACACAAAAAAACACGACCGCAATCGTGTTTTTTTATCTATAGACTGGTATGAGGCGGCTCATCATCAATCAATGACTGCCAATCAACACCTGCTGATCGGCGTTCATATTGGTCAGCTCTAAACTATGAATAAAACGCCCTTCGACATCGGTAATGGTGATTTTCCAGTCATCTATTATTACGCTCTCGCCTTCTAAGTCACCCACATAGCCGAGCGCCTGCATGACAAGGCCGCCCATGGTATCGACATCGGTATCATCAAAATGGGTGCCAAGCTCATCATTACAGTCTTCGATGACCGTCGAGGCCTGTACACGCCAAGTATGCGGCTTATCAGGATCAGCGATAATATTATTGATATCACTGTCTTCCTCAAAGTCATCATGCTCATCGACGATATCGCCGACGATCTCCTCGAGTAAATCTTCCATGGTGACCACCCCTGCAAAGTTGCCAAACTCATCGACGACGATTGCCATGTGCACTTGGGTGCGCTGCAGTGAGCGCAGCAGCGTGTCTGAGCGCGCCGTTTCGCTGATATATAGCGGCTGCCGCACCAGATCTCTGAGACGCTTGCTGTCGATTTTGTCTTCTTGGTCGCGCACCATGTGCACTAAGATAGGAATCAAATCTTTGGCAAGCAAGATGCCGATGACCGCATCATCATCTTGGCTATCAAATACTGGGTAACGCGAGTGGGTGGTGTCGAGGATGATATCCATCACCTCAGCCAGACTTGCGCTTTCGTGCAGTCCGATCACTTGCGGACGCGGCGTCATAATCTCGCGGACTTGAGTGGCAGGCAGATCGAGCACGCCTTCTAACATATCGACAGTATCAGGCTCTAAAAACTGACGAGAATCCTGTACCAAACGAATCAATTCATCACGGGTTTCGGGGGCGGTCGATAGCCAGCGTTTTAAGCCGCGCATCGACCAACTACTCGGGCTGGGAGTGTCGTCAGACATGATGATGTGGTTTAACCTCTTTAGTTAATAACAATGAGAACAGCAAAAAACCTAGATGGGGATAGAAATAACAAATAAAACAGCCGTTTTATGATTAGGCCATCACAACCACGGCCAAATAATACCTATAAATAGACCAGCCTAAATTAGCTTCACTTTATCGCATGGCTCACCGACATTCAACGATAAATTCACGCAAATTGTATTGTCAGTGTGTTATAAACTTTGCTATGGTCAAAGCCTTTATTTATCAATAATAAACGCCATGTCCTTACGCTCGTTTTTTTCTCGTTTACGCCGACTATGTCCAACTAGCCTGCCGCGCTCTCATGGTACAAGCGGTCACGGCCAAACAATGACGGACGCCACAAACCCTAAAAAAAAGACATGGCGCTACTATCTTGTCCAGTTGTGTATCATCACCGCGCTGTTATTATCGGCGCTGTGGTTGCTATTAGCGATTTGGTATCAGTTTGGCGTGCGCTCGCTCGTCACTTGGCTTGCGGCCATTGTCATCGTTTGCCTGCTGGCAGCCTTGCTACGTAGCCGTTACCAGCACTCATCCCAACACCATACCATCACAAAAAAACCGGCCAGCATTTGGCTTATGGGTATGTACGCTGCGACTTGGTGCCTTGGGATTGGCTGGTTTTTTTCTATCGAAGCCAAGCAGCAGCGCGACTGGATGGCAGAGGTCAGCCAGCAAGTCTCTTATGAGCGAGACGCGAGCAACCCTAATATAATCACCCTCACAAATGTACGCAATTTTGACTGGCATACCGATACAGACGCCACCGAGCGCTGGGACACCCGTACCATTGATATGTCCAAACTCTCGGGCGTCGATGTCACCAACTCATACTGGATGGGGCCACTGATTGCTCATACCTTGGTCAGCTTTCGCTTTGAGGATGACAGACCGCTTGCCTTCTCATTTGAGATTCGTAAAGAAGCAGGCGAGTCTTTTTCGGCGCTGGCTGGGTTTTTTCGGCGTTATGAGCTTAGCCTGATTGCTAGCGAGGAGCGTGATATTATCTATACGCGCAGCAATGCGCGCGGCGAACAGGTGTATCTGTTTCCTATCAGCCACCTCCAAAAACACGAGGTCAAGTCGTTGTTTGAGTCCTATCTCACTGCGGCCGATGAGCTAAACGCCGAACCCACTTGGTACAACACGTTGATTAGCAACTGTACCAATATTATTTTTTATATGGCGCGTATCGTCAGTGGCGAGCGTTTGTCATGGGATTATCGGATTTGGGTCTCTGGGTGGCTGCCAAACTATCTATACGATGTCGGTATGCTCGACGCCAAGCCCAACAGCGGCGCGCAGAATTGGTCGATGGATACTTGGTACGAGCGCACTCATATCAATCCAAAAGTGCGTGGTTTTGATAATTTAGCAGGCAGCAGCGTAGTCAATAGCCGCGAGTTCTCCAAGCAGATTCGTCAGGATATTCCTATCCCGCCATTGGCTGACTCAAAAGCGGCAGCTGAAGCCAAAGCACAATCTGCGGCGCATGCCGCCGCGCCATAAACTCACTACTCGCCATAAACTAACGATAAGAGTCTAAATGGATACCGTTAGGGCTGTACCCATGTCACCACCCGCTCCTCCATCTCTTCATCTGTCATACCAACCTCAGAGACACAGCGCCCTGCCACCCCGACATTGGCTGCGCGCATCTGCTGCTCGGTGCGCGCCGCATCGCCAGTCAATAACAAATGCCAACTTGGGAGCTTCTGCCCTTTATACAAGCGTTTATAGGCGCAGTGTGATGGTAGCCACATCATGTTGGGCAGGTTTTCCATCGTGAGCTGAATACAGTCAGGCACATACTCTTGACGCGTGGCATAGTGCTGACAATGACCCGTCGCACAGTCCATCAGCTGACAGGTCACATCGGTATACTCAACCAACGCTTCGGCGTCATCATCATCGATATATTTGATCAGGCAGCAGCTACCGCAGCCATCACACAAGGCTTCCCACTCATGATGCGTCAGCTCTGATAAGGCAAATCGCGACCAAAACTGCGGCCGCAAGGTGGCCGCCAGCTCACCATCGCTATCGGCAAACAAGCTTGCATTGGCGGGCACAACAGGCTTTGGCACTGGTTGCGGTGTCGGTGACTGTTCAGCAGTTTGTGATTGTTGGCTGTCGGCAAGTTGGTTGAGCAAATTGAGTGTCATAAAGGTGCAGTAGCATTTTGATAAAGAGCGTTACAGTATTATAGCTGTTTTTGCGAAGCATGGGCGTTAAGGTACTAAAAGTAAGAAAAACGATTTACTATAAATAAAATTCATAACATAAAAAAGGACAGCACTATGTCAATTAAGACGTTTGAACTTATCAGCACCACCAAAAACGGCGTCGAGCTCATCAGCTATGTGGCGCTACCAGAAGACGCATCGGAAGAAAACCCAGCGGCTGGCATCTTGGTCGCACCAGAATGGTGGGGCGTGGTCGATCATCCAAAATCTGTGGTCGAGCGTCTGGCAAAAGCAGGCTATGCAGCGGTGGCAATGGACGTCTACGGTGAAGGCAAATTGACCAGCGATGCGGCGATGGCAAACATGTGGATGGAGCAAGTACTTGCGGACCAAGACATGCTGATGGATCGCTGTCGCCTTATCCTCAATGATTTTAGCGATCAGTTGGCTGTTGATGGTAGCAACTTAGGCGCGATTGGCTACTGTTTCGGTGGTAAAGTCGTGCTTGATATGGCGCGCGACGGTATGCCACTAAAAGCTGTCGCAACATTCCACGGCAACCCATCAGCAAAACAGCCTGCGGACAAAAACTTTACTGCCAAAGTCTTGGTCGCGCATGGCCGCGATGATTCTATGGTATCGATGGAGGCGATAGAAGGTCTAAAATCTGAGCTGGATGCGGCCGATGTCGACTACACTATCGATGTGTATGACAATGCCAAGCACGGCTTTACCAATCCCCATGCCGATGAGCGCGCAGCCAAAAACGACGTCGATCTCGGCTACAACGAAGCTGCCGCCAAGCAAAGCTGGGATAATATGCTTGAGTTTATGAAAAGTAACTTAGCATAGACGGCTATCATGAGAAGGCCACTATCATAGGGCTTTTATAAAACCTATATAAACCGAAAAAAGAGCCGCTGATTTATAAGCGGCTCTTTTTTTAGTTGAGCAGCTTTTTTAGGTACATGATGCTTCTTGTACTCGGACGCAAATCGCGTCATTATCACCTTATCATCAAGCAAATTGAGTGACGAGGATGCTATATCTGTTAATGAATCCGCTGGGCTGGCTGGCTTTTACCATTTTATTCATCATTGCTTCGGTGCTATATATTAGTATCCATAGCCAAATCCAGCAGTTGCGCCGTGAGATGGCAGCGCTACAAGCTGAGCTCAAGCAATATAAAGACAGTATAGACGCTGCATCCAACGCGCACTCTGAGCCATCCTCTCAAGATACAGAGCATCAGCAGACAACGTCACAACCACCCGTGCTTTCTGAGCGGCCAGAGTTGCCAGAGTCAGCAAACCGGCCTTTATCCGAGCTACCTACACCCCCTTTACCTGCAGCTTCATCACTATCGACAGAAAATCGACAAGCCACTGCAACCATAGAGCCTGATGAGCGCTCCTTACCTATCGTCACCTCACTGATTTATTCTATCAAGAGCTGGTTTTTTGGCGGTAACTTAGTCGTGCGTGTCGGGGTAATCGTCTTACTCATCGGTGTGGTGCTTTTGCTGCGCTTACTGAGCGATTATATCGAGATTTCGATTACCATAAAGCTTATTGGTATTGGCCTGATGGGATTGGGACTGGCGGCGTTGGGGATACAGTTGGCAAAAAACCGCTTTGCTTATGGCATCACTTTACAGGGTGCGGGCTTAGCGACGGCTTATTTGACCATCTTTTTTGCTTATAGCGTCTATCAGGTGCTCGCAAGCGTGCCAAGCTTTATTGGACTTGGTCTTTTATCAGCTGTCACCATCGGTCTCGCTGTGCGTCAAAACGCCTTACCGCTGGCCTTATTGGCCTTGTCTGGTGGGTTTTTCGCGCCTGTATTGACCGGTGAAGACACCGGCAGTCTGGTCGCCTTATTTAGCTATTATCTGCTGTTAAACGTCACCGTTGCTATCATTGCTCACTACCGTACTTGGAAAATGCTCAATCTGCTCGGCGTGTTGGTCACCTTTGGACTGGCCTACTATTGGGGCGCGACGAGCAATCTAAGCGCTACCATTGAGGCGCAGCGCTGGACATTAGTATTGCTGGTGACGCTGCATGTATTGCTATATTTGTTTGTCGTCATCCGCTACGCCCAGCAGATCATCGCTTATAACACATTAAATGAAACAGATATCGCCCAGATGACTGTAGGTAATATTTACGGTACAAACCCCAGCACAGATGCCAGTACGAACAATCATACAAAAAACAGCGCAAACAACACCTATGTCTTCCCTATTGATACGGGTTTATTGTTTTCCGTACCGATATTGGCCTTTGGTTTATTTGCGGCGTTGTTAGATGCTATTCCTCATGCGCTGACCCTCACCAGTGCTGTTTTAGCGGTGATTTATTTGGGCATTGGCTGGATATTTGTACAGCGCAGTCAACGATATGCCTTAATCACTGAGGGCATGCTGGCGTTAGGATTTGGATTTTTGGCATTAGTCATTCCGCTGGCTCTCGATGCTGAGTGGATTGCCTTTGGCTGGTCGGTTCAAGGGCTGGCGTTGGTATGGTTTGGTCGGCGCTCGCTACGCGCATGGTCGGTGCTATTTGGGCTAGGGTTACAGCTGCTGGGTATCGCGATGCTGATGATAACCGTGGTCTTTACAATCAAAGATTATCCAACACTGGCCTTGACGATTTCAGCGCTCAGCTACCTCGCCGCCATGTTTGTCTTACGCGCCAGCAACGCCCCTATGGATAATACAAATAGCCAGCGTCACGCCGATCAGACGCTGGTGAAATACGCTAACACATTGGGCATCGGTGAACTCGCTACCAAGCAATGGCTGGCTTCAATCAATAGCCAAAGTATGGCGTTTAACCTGATGTGGCGCAGTCCGAGGTTGGGCCGTTTTTTGACGTTCACCGCCGTGGTCTGGCTGCTGTATGTATTGGTCATCGATCTTGATCAATGGCTTGCCAACTGGCACATCGCAACGACAGCGCTGCTAGGATTGGCCGCGTTAACCAGCCTTGCCCTTTATTATGCCGTCAATCAATATCGTTCTTGGTTGGAGATTCGGCAGTTTTGTCATGGTTTACTGCTGTTATTTTATGCCACGTTGCTGTTTCAATTACCGCAAAGATATACGTTTGATTATCAATGGTCGACCTTTCATTGGTCGATATTTATTACTTTGCTGATAGGCGCGTTGGTCATTGGGCAGTTATGGCTAAAGACATGGCATAAAGCAGCTGAGTTAACACGTTTTGATAGCGCAAGCTGGCTTGGAGCGGGCATTATTGTTTTAGCAGAAGCCATGCATTATGGCTTACCTGACTCAAAAGGTGTCATGACTGTTTTAGTGCCAGTTGCCTTTATGTTGGCTGGGTTATGGTGGACACAGCGTCATGCTATGGCTAAATATCATGATGAGCAGTCAAATACGCACTCAAAAGCAGCAACCTCAGCCTTTCCGCTCGCTTGGTTTGATTGGCCTCAAGCACTGTTAGACAGCGCCAAAATCTTTGTGCCTATCACCTTAGGCTGGGCGCTGTTTACCAATTTTACTTATGACGGGGTGATTTGGGCCTTGCCTTATTTTCCGCTATTTAATTTATACGATCTGACGTTATGGCTGGTGGTGTTTTATGCCTTGGGCGTTTATTTACTCCGTCAGCCAAATGGTAGCGGTTCGAGAAATCTATTAAAAGCCATTCCTAAAAACGATATGCTACTTATTGTCTTAGCGCTGATTGGCCTTTGGATAGGCTCGAGTATGTTGGTCAGGACGCTGCATGCCTTTATCGGCACGCCATTATGGACTGGCAGTGTATATGGAGTGACTGGCGGCGCGTGGAATAGCGAGCAAGTACAGACGGGATTGACGATTTTGTGGACGCTCATTGCCTTGGTCGCGACCATCAGCGCTAGCCGCTATGGACAGCGCACGCTATGGTTTATGGGCATTGGATTACTGGGCGCGGTGGTGCTAAAACTGGTCTTGGTTGACTTGTCACAGACCGAGGCGATTTGGCGGGTGATTTCGTTCCTTGGTGCAGGCAGCTTGATCTTGGTCATTGGCTATTTAGCGCCGCTACCACCAGCGCGCAAGGACTTAGTAGACTAGGACGTACTCTCAACCCAATCGATGAGCCTATAGATGGGCCAAACATAAAGACACGCCCAAATCCGCATGACAGCCTGCCTGAAGCCTGACATAAAATTGTAACGTGGCGACAAGGCGACTGGATAACATTGGGTGCTGACGCTGGTTGTGTAGTAAACTGAACATCATAAAAAAGTAGACACTGATGGTCTTACTTTTAGCATTTTTTATAAAAGGTTATGAAAGCAGATGGATAAAAGAGCGAATATTCAATGGTTCCCTGGGCACATGAACAAAGCCCGTAACGAAATCAAAGAAATCATGCCGCAGATGGACGTGGTCATCGAGGTGATTGACGCCCGTATTCCTTATAGTAGCGAAAACCCCATGGTCGCAGCACTACGCGGCGAAAAACCCGTCATCAAGATATTAAACAAAGCCGATCTCGCCGACCCTGATCTGACCCAGGCATGGATGGCGCACCTTGAGCAGCAAGCGGGCGTCAAAGCCATCGCGTGTGACAATAACAAAGCCGATGACGTCAAGCGCATCATCGCTCTATGCAAAAAAATGGTGCCCAATAAAGTTGGCACCGGTCGCCAGATCAAAGCCATGATCATGGGCATTCCAAACGTTGGCAAATCGACTTTGATCAATACCTTAGCAGGGCGTGCAGTAGCAAAAACTGGCGACGAGCCTGCGGTGACCAAGTCGCAGCAGCTGATCAAACTCGATGATGACATCATGCTCTATGACACCCCTGGTATGCTCTGGCCAAAGGTCGAAAACGAAAACTCTGGCTATCGACTCGCAGCGACCGGTGGCATTCGCGATACCGCGTTTGACTTCGCCGATGTCGCCAGCTATACCGCTGAGTATTTGCTGAGCGCTTATCCTGAGCTGCTAAAAACTCGCTATAAAATTGACGAGCTGCCCAAGACCGATTGGGAGTTTTTTGAAATGGCAGGGCGTAACCGAGGATTTATCAAAAAAGGCGGAGTCGTTGATACCTACCGCATGTCTGAGATTTTGATCAATGAGCTGCGTAGTGGCAAGCTTGGACGTATTACCCTTGAAACTCCAGCGATGATCGAAGCGGAAGAAATCATCGTCGCCGAACAACGTCTGGCGGCAGAAGAAAAAAAGAAAGCCCGCGAAGAAGAAAAGCGCTTGCGCCGATTAAAAACGCGGAAAAATCGGAAGTAGACGTGTGAATTTTATTTAAATAAGCTTGAGAAGCATGAGGTAGGGTGCTCTTTATGCACCAATAACGAAGTTATAGCTAACTATCGGTGCGCACTAGAAATGGAAAATTTTATAAAAGCTAGACTAATAAAGTCAGATCTAATAGAAATCCTTGTACAATTTGAACGTTATAATCTCAAAGATATGTCTAGCATTATTCTACTTAAACAAGCTTTAATATCTATTGCAAATCTCGTAGATTTTGAACGTACTATCCGAGTTATTTATAGTGAACACAGAAACCTGTCGTCTATTTTCAATAAGATGTATGTTGAGTATAGTCACTGCACTACAAAAGAGTTATGTTTTGGATGAATATCATAAAACAATTTAGATAAGTCATTTTCCATCCAACCTTGGCGTAAAAACTTCACTTGAGCCCACTTTTTCTCGATGGGATTTA
>Ga0208302_100112_pt1 | contig 26443 bp, 22 predicted proteins | sample 29_taG_FD_184103 | JGI IMG/M metagenome (GOLD analysis project Ga0208302, IMG submission 184103) | Marine viral communities from Cariaco Basin, Caribbean Sea - 29_WHOI_OMZ (SPAdes) (version 2) | ecosystem: Environmental > Aquatic > Marine > Oceanic | place: Caribbean Sea: Cariaco Basin... | reverse complement strand
TTAACTAGACAGTATTTAATACTATTAAAAAGATTCAATACGTTACTAAATTATACTTAATGACAGCGCTAACCTTGCTCAAATAATACTGTGATATATCAATCACTTTAAGCTTTTTGGTTGGCTATAGTAGGGGTTGCTATATCTAGGGATAATAGTAGGAATTACAGGCAATAAAAAACCCTTATAGACTCTGTGAGGGTTTCGTATAAAGTTGAAAGATGCAGTGAAGAACTTGAAGCAAAAGTGGTTAAAGAATAATGATAGGGATATCAGTGCCACAGCAAGCCAGTTAGGACTACCAATGCAGGCGCTAGCTAATTAACTGATATCACTTGGCAGGCGTGCAATGACCTTTATTTCAAAATCAAATCCAGCTAGCCAATTCACACCAACGGCAGTCCAGGCTGGATATGGTGGCTTCTTAAAAATATTGTTCTTCACTTTCATCATTAAATCAAGTTGATTTTCAGGGTCAGTATGGAAGGTTGTAACATCGATGATGTCCTCAAAAGTACAGCCTGCCGCCTCTAGTGTGTTACCTAGATTTTCAAATGCGAGCTCTACTTGTTTCTCATAGCCTATTTCTGGACTACCGTTCTGAAGACTGCCTACTTGGCCTGAAACGAATAGTAAATCTTTTGATTGAATGGCTGCAGAGTAACCATGCTTCTCATAAAGAGCGTGTCTACCAGCTGGGATGATTGCTTTTATTTGAGTCATAAAGTGCTCCAATATATTTGTAGTCATTAAGGATTGAAGATAAAGAGCACTTCTAACTGTACTCGCTATCATATAACAAACACTACGTCTTCTAATCTAACACATACGAGGCGTATGTGAAGTAATATACGTGTCGTATGTATTTTTTAGAGTTTACTTAGCAACGTAGCAGGCGTCTAAAAAGTGGGCAATGCCCATTCGAAACTGGACGGCAGTTCTTAATCGCTTTATGATTAGGTTCGGTGAACGTGTTAGCAAATCTTTAATCTAAATCACAGTTGCACAGAATTCGGGATGGGCTCGATGAATTCCATAATAGAAAATGCATTTACGATTGCACCTATCCAAAACTTAATTACTGCCTCTACGGCAGCACTAGGTTGTGGACTACTCATTGGTCTAGAAAGAGAGCGTAGCAAACAACGTGAAAATCAACACAGCTTTGCCGGTATTAGATCTTTTGCAATTTGCTGTCTATTAGGGGTAATTTGTTTCTCTTTTGGTCCTTTTATGGGGCTCATAGGGGCATTGATAATAGGGGGTATAAGTATCATCTCTATCCCTAAACAAATTGAAGATCTAGGGGTAACCACTGAACTTGCTTTTATACTTACCTATTTTATAGGCGGACTATGTTTATGGTATATTCCTTATGCGGCTGCACTTACAGTAGTCCTTACCTTCCTTCTAGTGACAAAGGATTCAATGCATGGAGTAGCAGTTAAATGGCTTACTGAACGTGAATTCAAAGATGGTATTTTTTTACTTGCTTTACTTTTAATTGCACTTCCTTTAACCCCCAATAGGGATCTTTGGGGTTCAGTACTCAATCCTTATGTTATTTTAAAATTATTGATATTGATTTTAGCCATTCAAGCACTAGCACATATGGCAAAGAGGCTTTTACCCTCACGCCACGCTAAGTTTTTATCTGCTTTGGCATCAGGATTTATATCCAGTACAGCCACGATTGCAAGCCTTGGAGTAGAAGTTCGTCAGGGTCGTGCAGCTGCAAAAGAAAATGCTGGAGCTGCGCTTATATCCTGTGTCGCAACATTAGTACAACTTCTTATTATTGTTGCAGGTGTCAGTGTTAGTTGGCTTAAAATTTTATTATTGCCCTCTATTATTGCCATGATAGTTTTAATTATTCCTGGCATATGGTTAATCAGAAAAACCCAATCCGAAGAGGAAGTGAAGTTAACTGATACCCCCATGTTTAGTTTAAAAGAGGCAGGTATCATTGCAGTGACACTTACTATCATTCAAGTGCTTGTTTATGGTTTAGGTTTATGGCTAGGTGACGCTGGTCTTATTGCAGGAACCGTAGTCAGTTCTATGTTTGAGGTGCATGCAGCAATGGCTGCCGTAGTAATGCAAGGGAGCCCAACTAACCCTATTTTATTGCTCGCCTTATTATTAGGTTTAGCGACACATGCAATTTCTAAATCAATCAACGCGGCAATTACGGGTGGTTTTCAATACGCTCTTGCTTTTGTTCCAATCCAAATTATTCACATGACTGTTTTAATTGTCTTGATATATAACATGATGAATAATTAAAAAGTCCCTCTTATTTATTGGTGTAATAGACATTTTTCATGCTAATACTAATAGAGGATCCAAGGAATATGCACCTTCAGTTCAGAGCTTTTTTAACGTTTTTGCTTGTAGAGCCTGACGACCCTATATTGAAATAAAAGGACTGTCCTAGATAATCTAAACTACCGCCTTAATTTTATATTTACTACAGATCTTCAGGCTTGTTCTTGATTGGTGGCACTGAGTAGGTTCCCACAACATGAGCAACTAATTCTTCAGATCCATCTGAGTATAAAGAAACCTCACCTACGATTAGAGTTCTTCCCACTTTTAGCAGTTTGCACTCAGCAATAATGCGTGATTTTGCAGTGGGCTTACGTAAAAAGTTGATAGTTAAACTTGTGGTGACTGCTAACGGTACTATGCCAATTCTACCTAATATGGCCACATAAAGCGCCACATCTGAAATTCCCATCATTACCGGTCCTGATACCGTACCACCAGGCCTCAACTCATCTATACCAATGTCATGGGATAAAATCGAGCCATTGCTATTTACCGACTCAATCTTGTACTTTGCTTGAGGGAACTCAGACTTCATAAACTCAGCTATCTCTTCCTTGGTTGCTGACATAGGGCTTCCTTAATCTAACTGTTATGGTTATCTCTATTTTATCTTAACTTTGCAGCTTAACACGATCAGAAATTGCAGAGCTGTTTACGTTGCTTTCAAAACCTAGCTGCTCATACCTTTAAAATTACTAACGAAAGCTGATATTTTCTAAAAAAGGCTTTGTTTTTTGGTCAAGTGCTGCGGATAAAGAGGTTGAAATATGGACATACAAGACAGGCAATAAAAAACCCTCACAGACTCTGCGAGGGTTTCATATATGGTACCGGTGGTCGGAATCATATAATAAACATAAGTATTTGATTTATAAATATTTTATATCTAATTTAAAACTTAGTGTACGTGATAGTGTACATAAAATTAAATGTTCGGATTTTAATTATTAAATACTTACCCCATATCTAGTAGAACTATAATTGTCTACTTTGATTTAAATAGTTTGTTGTACTCATCCTCGATCAACTCACTTATCACTTTATTAGCAGTTGTACCTTTAGCTTTCATAATAGAGTCTAAATGATCATGGTTCTTTTTGTATATCTTGACCTCATTTAACTCATCGTTTTTGTTAGCAGATGAGAATTTACTCCATGCATCTTTCATATTCTCTATAACTTTAGCTCTGTACGATATTTTTGGGATAGACTCGAAATCGGTAGAAGGGTCACTCAAGTCTATATTATTTGTAAAAACTTCATAGGTGTAATCTGCATTTGGTAAGACGTCAAGGCTAGCCAAAATTAAATCATATTTATCTTTAGAGGTAATAGGTATAAAGATGTTTTGCAATATCAAGTAGTCTCTTTTTTCAGAATATAGATAATTATAAGCCCATTCAATTTGAGTAGTATCGTCACTTTTGAGCCATTTAACCTCTCTATCAGTACGGTTTCTAAAGTAGTTAGCTTTTACAAAATCTATGCGGCATATTAATGGTTGATTAATACTGGTTGGTACAGAAAAAGCATAAATGGGTTGAATAAGATCGATTTGGTTAAAGTGTGAAATTTCATATTTTAAATAACTTGTAATAAAGTTGGTTAGCTCGTTCGCTCCAAATAAAGACTGGTTGAATAGTATTCCCTGGATAAGATAAGCCACATGTAAAGCATTACGTAGATCTTTTTTTATCCATTCGAGCGAGCTATCTGGTAATTGAGTATTGATTTTGAACTGCATCAGTTCATGGAAATATTGAATTGGATTAAGATAACTCTGGAAAATACTTTTTAAAATAGGTTTGAAGGATCCATTGTCTAACTCTAAATTTGACGAACCATAACCATTATAAATATTGTGAGCGAACACCAAACTTTTGGATTCATCCTCATTAAAGCGTCCAATTGTTTTGTAAAAATCTTCTAAACTTTTACAATATTCTCTTAAGTGATAAAAGTATAAATCAGTATTGAATTTATAGTTTTGAGTCCAAAAATATGCAATAGCTTGATCTAACACCTCTTGCTGTAAATTAGAATGGTTTTGTGGATGAGCTTGTATTTCCTGTACCTTAGTATTTTGAGCATTTAATGTTGTAATTGAATCTTGATTGACATTATTCACAACTTCATAAGCACCCTCATTTAGATCATAAATTTGATCTTGTTTATTCGTATTAAAAGTTAAGTTATTAGTGTTCATCATAGCTCGATTCCCTTCAAAAAAACTCCCAAAAAGTAGTTGAAAAGTCTCAAAAAGTCAGAGAAAACTACTTTTTAAGTCTCTTTAAACTCCCTAGATATAAGGCTTTGCAAGTATATAGTCCATTTTTTACCTACAGTTAGCCTGTTTCCTTTCTCCTACCGTGAATATCTAACTATACCCCTAATAAAAACCAAGTGATAGCAGTAATTACCGAAGTGTTGAGCTAGCTATTACGGCTTCGTTTAAAGCTTTCAAAGTGGGTTATTTATATTATATCAATATTAGTAACTCTGAATTAATTTTGTATTAGATAGCCGTTAATTGTAATTCGATAATTATTTACTCGATAGCCATAAGTTATGTACCAATAATTTAACAGGCTATTTAAATGATTAATTACGCACAATCACAAAGTAAAGTCTTAACAGACGTAGATGCATTGGTAAGAGCAATCATGTCTTATAAGACTGATATTAACACAGTGATGCTAGCACTAAACTATCTTTATCCAATTATGATGTATTATGATGACTCGGATTTAGAACATACGGAAACGGTCAGATGGTTCATCGGTACAGCTCAATTACTAAAAGGAGACTTGTACCCTGATGAAGTAGCTTGGGATCGAGAGTCAGCTCAAAGATTTATGGATTTGATTCAAACGTATAGGTATGAGTTTTTACAGAGTAAAACTTACTTTCAGTTAGTTGAGTCCAATAATACTAACTCGTTAGTACACTACTTAAAACAAATGTTTGATCACTATAGCCGACTTTTAGTCGTTAGAGTCGACCTAAACTATAAGGTTGAGAGTCAATCAAAAGTAACTGTACAGGATTTTAATGAACATATTGGCATTTTAAGAGATAGGATGAGAAGAAAGAAGGGAGTCTTTAAGTCTCTTGAAGGATATGCATGGGCTCTCGAGCAAGGTTATGAATTAAATCATAGCAATGGTCTTCACTGCCATCTAGTACTTTTGTATGACGGTAGTAAAAGACATAAGGGAAGTTTTATAGGTCAACAAATTGGGGAGAAATGGATAGAAATAACAGAGAGACTAGGATATTACTTCAACTGTAATGATCCTAATTACCTTAATCCTTTTATAGCGAGAAATGAGTGTGGAATAGGTATGATTCACCGAAATAATAGTCAACAGGTTCAGTGCGCTATTAATACAATTAGCTATCTTACTACCAAGCCTGACAAGTTTGAACAGCGTCTTAAAACTAAAGTCTCAGGTATGAAGACATTTAGTCATAGCCAGTATCGAACATCAAAGCGTCGAGGCTTGCCAAGTGAATATTAAAAAAAATTCAAATACATACTACATTTATGAGACCTAGCGTTAATCGCTTAACGCTTATCCAATAACCAAACTTATGAGCATCATTTAGGCCTGCAATAGCAGGCCTTTTTTATGCCCTAAATTTAAGGAGATCTTATGAAACAAGTATGTCCACATTGTCAGTCGACTGACGTATATGAGATGACTGACTATAGCGATCCATTGAAAGATGGGATCGCATCCCCTGCAATACTTATCCCTTTGAGTATCAGCCTATGTCGGTCACTTAACATTAACCCCGGTATTGGTGTTGTAGTTGGTAGCGCCTTAGTCGCTGTCATTAAGCAAGTTCGACCAGAGCAATCATCAATCCCTTTATTAAACACATCACAATACCGCTGTAATCATTGTTCGTACGTTTTTCATAGATTTAATTAATCAACTATTTAACTAACGCATTAGTTATCAATCATTTACTTAAGGAAATAATCTTATGGCACATTTAGTAGAAAGCATGGCATATGTTGGCGAAACCCCTTGGCATGGCTTAGGTAATCAGTTACCTAAAAACCAGCCACTTGAGGTGTGGGCTAAAAAAGCAGGTATGGATTGGCGTATTGAATCATCTGATGTCAGCTATATGGCAACTAATGACAGAGGTCAAAGCATCATCATGCCTTATGACAATAACAAAGTGCTTTATCGTAGTGATACCTTAGAGCCTTTGTCTGTGGTCAGCCAAAGGTATCAAGAGGTTCAGCCTGAGGAGATACTAGAGTTTTATCGTGACTTAACTGAGCAAGCAGACTTTGAGCTTGAAACAGCAGGAGTGCTTAAGGGTGGGCGCAAGCTATGGGCATTAGCCCGTACAGGTCAATCAGCGACGCTTAGAGGCGGTGATGTCAGTCATGGGTATCTGTTACTAGCAACCGCTTGTGATGGCACTCTAGCAACCACAGCGCAGTTCACCAATATTCGAGTGGTATGTAATAACACATTAGCCATTAGTCTAGCTGATGGTAGTGGTGGTGTGGTTAAAGTTCCACACAGTACTGCATTTGATGGTGAGAAGGTAAAACGTCAGTTGGGCGTATCCGTTAGTCAATGGGACGAGTTTAACTATGAGATGAAGCAGTTAACCAATCGGCGAGTTACCCAAGCAGAAGCTGCCAATTACTTTAACCGTGTATTTAATGATACAGATGATGGCATCATTTTATTCAATACAGCCAAGCAACAAAAAGAGGCTGTGCCTAATGCACGAGCCATGAACCAAGTAATGAGCATGTTCAACGGCCAAGGTCGTGGTGCAGATTTAGCCTCAGCTAAAGATACTGCTTATGGACTGCTATCAGCCATAACTGAATATGTGGATCATGAGCGAAGAGCCATGTCGCAAGATCATAGGCTTGATTCAGCTTGGTTTGGTGCAGGTGCCAACCTAAAAAATAAGGCTAAGCAAGAAGCGTTATGCTTAATAGCCTAACTTTACTCAACATACAACAACACTAAACCACGCCTTAGAGCGTGGTTTTTTTATGCCTTTAATTTTAACAATCATTAAGGAGTCTACAATGACTACACTTGCATTAAATAATCAAAATGAGCTAACTAAAGCCCATGCTGTTAAAGCCAGCACAACCGCCAAAAGATTGGTTAATACTAAAAACTTAAGTCATGATGAATGGCTTAAGATCCGTAAGCAGGGCATAGGTAGTAGTGATGCCGCTGCTGCTTGTGGTATCCACCCTTATTTATCTATGCTTGAACTCTGGATGATTAAGACGGGTCGCATTGATTCAAATATGGATGAAGGTAGTGATGGCTACTCACCACTTTACTGGGGTAATCAGTTAGAGCCTTTGGTTGCTAAGCATTACAGTCAAAATACAGGTAATAAGGTGCGCCGAGTCAATGCCGTCTTACAACACCCTGACCCTGATAAGCACTTTATGTTAGCTAACTTAGACTATGCCGTAGTTGGCACAGAGGAGGTGCAAGTACTTGAGTGTAAGACAGCAGGGGAACATGGAGCTAGGCTCTGGAAAGATGGCGTACCTTTATACGTTGCTTGCCAAGTCCAACATCAATTGGCAGTGACAGGTAAACAGGCAGCTCATATCTGTGTTCTGCTATGTGGCCATGAAACAAAGCTATTTAAAGTTGAGCGTGATGAACGACTTATCGCCAGCATCATCGAGCATGAGCGTTTATTTTGGCAATACGTTGAATCAGATACACCACCCAATCCTGATCACAGCGCATCAGCAGCCAAAGCACTCAAGCTACTTTACCCAATACCTAAACCTGCCAGTAAGCTGGACTTGAGTCAAAATGAAGGTGCCAATAAGCTTTTTGAGGAGTTACTGAGTTATCGTGACTATATGAGCGAGCTTGAGGAGCGCCATGACCAGGTCAAGCATCAGCTACAGGCATTAATCAAAGACAATGAAGTAGCTGTTTTTGACAAAGGCAGTATTTCGTGGAAGCGATCAAAAGATAGCACGACTCTTGATAGCAAGGCACTACTTAAAGCTAAACCTGAGCTCCTTAAGCAGTTTAGCCAAACCCATCAAGGTAGCCGTCGTTTTTTGGTCAACATTGATAAGTAATAAAGTTAATAAGCACATAGCAAGCTCACCTTAATGGTGGGCTTTTTTATGCCGATAACTCTTATAAAACTACTGAAGAAACTAATAATTAATTCAAGGAGTGCATCATGATTAAAGGTCTAATTATTACCCCACCAGTTTTGGGACGTATCAGTATAGGCGGTACGATTGAGAAAAATGGTAAACGCTTACCAACTAAAGATGACCAATTCACTATAACCAGTCAAGTACAAGGTAAAGAGGGTTGGATCAACCATCCGCTTGATGCTAAGTTTAGACAGCTAAGTGACGGTAAGCTACGCAAGATACCAGTACGTATGCTGTTTAATGAACCTGAGCTAAACCTTAGAGCAGAGTACACTTTATTTGATCGTCAAACAGGTCGCCCTATTTGTGTCGGTGATGGAGAGAGCTGTAAAAGGCGAACTCAGCAAGGTGTTGAAACGCATCCTTGTCCATCCCCTGAAGTGTGTCCATTAGCCAAAGGTGGTGCCTGTAAGCCCTATGGTAGACTGTATGTCAATATTAGTGAAGACGATGAGCTAGGGAGTTTTGTGTTTAGAACCACAGGCTTTAATAGTATTCGCACATTGGCAGCTAGGCTCAATTACTTCTCAGCGGTATCTAACAACAAGCTGTCTTGCTTACCACTGCAGCTAACTCTACGTGGTAAAAGCACGACGCAAAGCTATCGGACGCCAATTTACTATGTAGATTTAACATTGGAAGATGGGGTTAGTATCTTACAAGCAGTTGAACAAGCACAGGCGATGGATAATGAGCTTAAAAGCTATGGCTTTAATCAACATGCCTTAGATGCTGCTGCTAAACAAGGCTATGGCAATTCAGAGCTAAGCTTCGCTGATGAAGATACTGTTGGTGTTGTTGATGAGTTTTATCCAGAAGAAAGCGATAGTAATGACTTTGAAGTGAAGACTCAAAGCAAGGTTCAGGATGTGGTTCAGTTTGCTGATATTGCAAACGGCTTAAGGCAAAGCGTGTCGAGCGTGAATTAACATCTGTCGCTTTTCAGAGCATAAAAAAGGAGCTGAACTTCAGCTCCTTTTTTTTGTGTTACAGGGAAAAGCAGTATGAGATGCAGTAAAAAAATATAGGACTCGATAAGTATATGAGACGAAAAGCTCTCATTCACTTATAAGGAGCAAATCATGGAAAATCTAAGAACCACAAAGTCAACAGTTGAGCAATGTAATCATATCCCACAGCTACTAAATATTAAGCATGTAATAGAGTACACAGGCTTAAGTCGCTCAAGCATATATGAAATGATCAATGAAGACTCTGATCGTTATGACCCAACCTTTCCTAAGAAAGTACAACTCAGTAAGGTAAGGGTAGCTTGGGTTGCTAGCGAAGTAGCTGAATGGATAAATAGTAAGATTGATCAGCGTATAATGTAGGTTATAAACCGCTTTACTTGAGAGTAGGGCGGTTTATTTTTTTTACAAGTTTCACTTTTAATGCTCTTGTATGAGTAATTTTATTATAGCGAAATATTTTAAATGATCATGGATGATTTGGAGGGGTGAAATAACTGTTTCGGTTGAGGTATTACTTGCAGTAACTCGTTTTTTATTATTCAAGATACATGAATTTTCATAGACTAAATTATTTTTCATTTATGATGTAAATATGAGTAAATTAATCTTTCCGAAAAGTATCAACCTAGAGTAATATGGATATTGACCTTAACAGGTGTTTAATAGACCTAAAATGTACTTCAAGGAGGAAGTATGAAAAAAATATTCATTAACTCATTTATTGTTGTTGGGGTTTCTTTAAGCGCTCATGCAAATGCAGAAGTTTTTGCATCATTAGCTATTGATAAGCAGGATGGCGCTGCATATGGTTGGTCCTACGATCAGACCTCATTAACTTCTGCGGAACAGAGGGCTTTAGAGGAATGTAATAAAAGAAGTAGCAATAATCAATGTACGGTTGTATTAGCTTGGTCTGGAGAAGGTTGTGGAGCATATCGTACCGTAGAGGGTCAAGTTGGAACAGCGTACGGATGGGGCATTGCTTCTACGAAAAACACTGCTGATGAAATTGCTAATAGAGAAGCATTAAAACGTAGCAATGGTATAGTTGCTCCTAACTATGTTTGGGCTTGTAACTCTAGTGATAAAAGCCAATTGAAAGTGATTAAAGGAGGAGATTCGGAGGTCAAAACAGTAAATATTGGTTCACAGGTGTGGATGGCAGAGAATTTAAGTGCAAGCCAATTTAGAAATGGTGATCCGATTCCATTAGCTAGAGATGATGATACTTGGGCAACAACAGCCAGAAACCGAACACCTATATCAAGAATAGTAGAAGACAATCCTGATAAAGAACAAAAATATGGCAGATTTTACAATCGATATGCTGTTGATGATCCACGAGGTATTTGCCCCGTAGGCTTTCGTGTACCAACTAAAGAAGATTTTGACATATTAAAGAAAACGATAGGGAGTGATCCTAGAGCAGGCAATAAGCTTAAAAGCAAAACGGAATGGAGGGAAAATCGAGGAACAGATGACTATGGATTTAATGCGCTACCTGTTGGATATGTATATTCTTATGACGGATATTTTAGTGGCGAAGGGATTGCTGCGTTGTTTACAACGATAACTCCTTATAATAAAGAGTATCATTATTATGCTGAATTAATAAATCGCGAAGGTAGTCTGCATGATTTAGATATAAGTGCAGGCGCTAAGCCTTTTGCAGGATATAGTGTCCGGTGTATTAAGAATTAATTTTTAGCTTGTACTTATTTATTGATTGGTCTATCTAATTAAATAAAACAAGCGTTATTATCATATATTGAACAAGGAATGTTCTATGAATATTAAATTATCTTTATCTCTGATCGCTATAACCAGTGCACTATTTGGATGTGCGACAACCCCTAATTCTAGCGTAGGTGTTATAGCCAAAAATGACAAAGTTATTAGTGATGGCTCTCATATTTTAGGGCTACCAATGACACGCGACTTTATTATGAATCCAGAAGGTTATTCTAATGAAGTCAATACTAATTATCAAAAAGCGCTAATTAAAGTTAAAGAGGATATTAAGTCTGGAGATAGGAAAACTCCAAACTTACCTAACATCAAAATATTTTCAATTAAGCCAGTAGAAGATACTAAACCTAGAACAGTCATTTTATTAAAAAAGACAGATATATGGAAACTGAACGAATGGACTGTTAGAAAGAAAAATATAACAGTTTGTGAGGGTTTTATGACTTTACCGCCAGCTACACCTGACGGTTTGCCAGGCTCACAGCAAGTTAGAGATAATGAAGTTATTTCATTTATGCCCGTTAACAGCAGGCATAAAGAAGACCTACCATTAACCTCTAAAGACTGTAATAAATTTATTAGCGATGAAAATGGCTATGATTATGCAAGTGCATTACAAGAGCTAAACTTTATCCTCGACGGGCGGAGTATCGGTAGGTCGCCTTATTTAGCAGTATATGAGAGTCCTCAAAGCCCCTACTCATCTATGGTTTTAAGTCTTGGGGAATTACAACCTAAGACGATAGCAGCTATGACAAAGAATTGGCCTGAACTTATTACTAATGTATATAAGTATGGTAATAACATAGATCCCGTAGCTGGTATCACAACCATGCTCCTCGTCGATCCAAAATATAAAGAAATTCAGGACGCTGCAAATTTAGATTACCTTAAGATTTTAGTTACAGGAGCAACTTGTGCAGGAACTTTGAGTACAGGGCCCATTAGCATAGGTGCTTTACTTACAATACCTGCATGCGTAGAAACCATTAGGAGAACTGCTGATTCATTCGGTTATGAACTACCTAAGGTGCTTCCTACATCTGTATAAACATTATGGCTCTTGTCTGACTTCTATAGCTGATTGGATTAATAGTAAGATGAATCAGCGTATAGGGTATGCATCAAACCGTCTTGCTTAAGAGTGGGGCGGTTTATTTTTTTGTGATTAGGTGAGTTTCTGGATAGTTTCCTATATGGCAATATTGTAGGAATGATTAAAAACCTTTTTGTTAGGTAATAGTATGTTTTTCAAATAGCCTAATTGTAGACTCTTGAGGCAACTCAAAAGCCTATAAACTTGGGAAATGGGCAAACAGTAATATTGAGAGCGATCAAGAAATTAACAAAAAATAAGCGAGTTGCTAATGCAGGCTATACCGATAGTTTCTAATAACTTTACTTATATAGGCCAAATGAGGCATCATCAATGAGCTGCATTAGTTGTGGACATTCTAGCGTCGCTCCTGATTCTTTCTCAGTATAGAATGCTACGATTTTATAACCATGCTCTCTAGTAAATGCAATAAGCTCATCTTTAGCACGATTAGCGTCTTGCTCTTTGGTTGATGCACGAAGGTAAGCTCTAATAAACATAAACACCCAAAATAGTCTGTTACAAGTGGTTCTATTATAACGGTCTATTTTGGGTGGTCTATTAATACTTTATACGGTAGTTTTAGAAGGTTCCACTAGGGTATACCTTATTTGCACTCACTAATTAAAGCTTTGGTCGTACTTTTGAGTAAGTAGTATAGTTACGTATTTCTTATTATTTTCTTAAGTTCATCCAACATGCCTATTTCATCGTTTGGATATAATATTCTTATAGCCTTATCAAACTGACCATAATCCATCTTAATATCATTAAAAAAATTATTTTCTTCAAAATTGAAATATTTATAATCACCATTTCGATAGAGAAAACGAATTTCTAAATAAACATCGTTCATTCTTTTAAACATGATTTCACTAATTTTTGGGTGATAAAGGGTTGTACTTGAGCATATTTTATTTGACAGCGCCCAAGACATTCCATTCATCGCCTCTCTAGCAATTTCAGCTGAATAAAATAATGAGAAAAACTCATACATAAAAGGGATGATATCAGTCGTATCTTCCCTACTAATATATATCTCTGCTTTCTCATTAATGACCTCAATGCTCCCTTGCAAATAATACCAATCTTTCTCTAAACTATTGAAATTGCTTATCTTAACATCCGAAATATCAGTTAAGTTGCCATCTAACTCTATAAATAATTTAAATTGCATTTTACAAATGCCTTTATTAAATAGTTCTAGGACAGAAAGGTTATAGTTCGATGCCTGTATAGCGCACCGAACAAGTGAAGGTATACCTATTTTTGAAACTTACTACAACTTATAGTGCTTTTTTAAAATATCTATAATGGGTGCATACTCTTCTTTAAAGAATATATAGTTTTCTTCAGCTAGTGACATAGAGCTTCTAATCTGCGGTTGGCGTTCTAGTACGCAGCTTACTAAGTCAATATCTCCTGTAATAACGCTCCTTTCAAGTAAGTTTCTACTATACTTATCTAAATTCTCAACATCATAACCCTGCTGTAAAGCACGCTCTAAGAGCTTTAAATCTTTTTTATCAAGAGCCTCATCCACGGTATTTTCATATACTGAAATATCCTGAAGGTCGAATAGAGAGCTACAAAATTCTGAAAAGGATTGTGCCAGCTTGGTACATTTAGTGCTTATAGTATCGTTATCATAGAAGTAGATTTCTCCGAAACTATCTGCCGCTAGACTTAGTACGATGTAGTTACCTACATTGTCATCGGCTATAATTAAAAATTTTCGTCCTTTCTCATGATCTATGTTTTTTCCCCTCTTGTACGAATTGATTAAATCAAAATAATCATTGTCATTGGAAATCCTATATACATGGTGAACAATAGAGTATTCACCTTCAAATAATTCAAAAGTATTTTTCTCAAAACCCCTACCATTATATTCTAGCAAATAATCTCTATAGTCCTGAGGTAGTGTTACACCTAACATATTTTCTAGGGTTACTAATCTTTCATCATCTAAAGTAGAGATAGTCTTTTTCATTCAATTGATCTCTATTCATGTTAAAGAATATGACGTGTACTATTGATTTAAGGGTTATTAAAGTTATATTTAACACTATCAGTTCGATGCCTGTCTATCGCACCAATCACGAACAGAGTGTGTATGGTAAGTACACCATGAAGTACACTGTGACTCTTTCAATGAGTTAAAGCCTTGATACCATTAGCCCACAGCTTAACGTTCGAGTCCTAATTAGGGAGCTAAACCTTAAATCATGATCTAAATGCTGTATTTTTTTTGACGACATGCAACAGTTACTTAAGAGAGCATTTAATAATTAATTCCGTTACTATTAAGACTGATATCAACTTTAATTAGTAATAGACATTATGACTACAAAAATATTAGGCAAACTAAATTCATCAAGCTACAATCCACTGCCTTATTTTATTGAAAAAGTACCAGCAGGTTTTCCTTCTCCTGCAACAGGGTATATAGAAACTAGTATTGATCTTAATGAGTTATGTATTAGCCATCCAAATGCTACTTTTCTAGTTCGTGCTGGAGGTCTATCAATGATTGATGCAGGTATCTATCCTGATGACTTGCTAGTTGTTGATCGTAGTTTAGAAGCTCAGCACTGCGATATTATAGTTTGTACAGTAAATGGTGAGTTCACTGTTAAAGAGTTATGTTTGGAACCTGTCCCTAAGCTAGTTGCCTATAACAAAGATTTCGATGACATCCCACTATGTGATGATATTGAATTTGAAGTATTCGGTGTGGTTAAAAACATTATTAGAGAGCTAAAGCGTGGCCGTGGTCAGCAACGTCGCTCTGATTTCTAAACTAATTTTATAGTTCTTTAATAAGCTTAAATATCAGGAAATTTGAATATCTTACTATTATTAATGCTCATTAATTTTTAGATGGCAATTTTTTTGTTCCATGATTCACCAATACCATATATTATTTAGTTAAAGAGCATTTCTCAGACAAAACAAGCGACACTGAGTGTCGCTTTTTTTATCTATTAGATATTAAATCAGCACTTCATGTTGATAGGATAGTCACATTACATCTTAACCCATCAACTTAACCCTTATATGTGCAGGACGTTTTATGTACGCACTTATCGACTGTAACAGCTTTTATGCGACTTGTGAAAAACTATTCAGACCTGATCTGAAGAATAAGCCAGTTGTTGTGCTATCAAATAATGATGGGTGTATCGTTGCTCGTTCTAAAGAAGCAAAGGAATTAGGTATCAAAATGGGCGTACCTTACTTTCAAGTTAAAGACTTTTGTAAAAGAAATAACGTTGAGGTATTTAGTTCCAATTACGCACTTTATGCCGATATGTCTCAGCGAGTTATGAGTACTTTAGAATCACTATGTCCCACTGTTGAAGTCTATTCAATTGATGAGGCCTTTTTGTATTTAGCTGAATATCCTGTAGCAATGCAAAATTTAGACGAATATGGCAGAAAGCTTAAAGCTATTGTTGAACAATATACGGGTATCTCCGTTGGTGTTGGTATTGGTAAAACTAAGACACTTGCAAAGCTTGCCAACCATGCTGCCAAAAAATATCCTGCTACTAAGGGAGTATGCGTACTAACTAACGAGCGATGGATTAGAAGGCTCATGCAAATTACTGATATAGGAGAGGTTTGGGGAGTAGGGCGGCGATATAAGCAGCGTCTTAATAAGTTAGGTGTGGAAACTGTATATCAGTTTGCTGTTTGTGAACCAGAGAAAATACGTCAGCATTTTGGTGTGGTGCTTGAACGCACTTGCTTAGAGTTAAATGGTCAGTCGTGTATTGGCATAGAAACAATTGAGCCGAAACAACAGATTATTTCATCAAGATCATTCTCAAAGCGTATTACTGATCAGAATGAATTAACTGAAGCTGTCTGTGGGCATGTTGCTAGAGCGGCTAGCAAACTACGGCAACAAAATAGCTTCTGCAGTTTTATGTCAGTATTCGCCAAAAACAGCGCTTTTAGTAGTAGTGAGAGATATACGCCAATATCGGGTCAATACCAGTTCAATGTGCCTACAGCAGATACAAGGGTTATGATAGCGGCAGCTCGTGAGGTAATGAGTAAAATATATATAGATAAGGTTCGTTATGCCAAAGCAGGCATTATGCTTTCAGGGATTTGCCAGCATGATGAAGTACAGCTTGATATGTTTGATAAACAAAGTGAGAGTGAGAGTAATAAGAGGTCAGAACTTATGGCTTTAGTCGATGAGCTGAATAGTAGATTTCAGCATGACCGCAATCAGCAGGCAACTGTATTTATAGCAAGTGAGGGGATAAAAAAGATGCAGACTTGGCAGATGAGTCGTGAGCTACTTAGCCCATGCTATACAACACGGGTGAGTGACTTGGTGGTTGTGAAATAGCTTGGTAATTGAGTTTGTTTTTGAGTTATTAGATAAATGCTCTTTAACCTTCCCTAAGAAAGTACAACTAAGTAAGATAAGGGTAGCTTGGGTTGATAGCGAAGTAGATAAGTGGATTAATAGTAAAATTAATCAGCGTATGGCGTAAGTTCTAAGCCGTTTTACTCGAGAGCAGGGCGGTTTATTTTTTGGATAGGATAGTATTAAATAAGTTATATAAAGGTAATCTGTATAGATTATTTAAAGGAAGAAAAAAGTTTTTTATATATAGTATGTTTTTCAATTAACTTGGATATATATACTGAACCGCCCCGAGATTATCGGAGACTTAACGCTCCAATAGAATACGACAATGAAAATATGAAATTATACTTCTGAGATAAAAGAGTGAGTTGTCCGCATGGTTATTGAAGCTAAAGACGACTACCCATCTACATGATCAGCAATTCAAGCCATTACCCCTAAAATTGGCTATATGTCTGAAACCCTGCGATCATGTCTTTCATATTGCTCGTTGCACGGTTGAATGACTAAATTATGATAATCTTAATAAATTAGGCATTACTGCCTAACTCAAGTGAAATACTATCCAATATAATCGAACGGTTCAGACCATTTTAATCTTAAAACATCTCAAACTTATAGATATTTATATAGATGTTATTTAATAAAATCTATATTGAATACATTAAGGTAGAACCGCCAATCCTAACTCTTTCAAAAACTCATTATGAGTCGCTTTAGCGGATTGAATATCTTTTTCTATCTTATTTAGTTGTTCGCTTACTTCTTTCAAGTCAATTTGTTCTTCTGGTTCTTCAGTACTGATATAGCGAGTGATATTAAGATTAAAGTTATTTTTTTTAATCTCATCCATAGATACTCTACGAGAATATCTTTCTTCTTCAATACGGTTTTGGTAAGTTGCGACTATCTTATCAATATGCTCAACCTCAAGCATATTTTGACGCTTTCCTTTAGTGAAGTTTTCTTCATGACTTGCATTAATAAATAAAACATCATCAGGCTTCTTACACTTTTTAAGCACCAAAATACAGACAGGTATACCTGTTGAATAGAATAGATTAGCTGGTAAACCAATGACCGTATCTATATGACCGTCTTTAAGCAGTTTAGTACGTATTTTTTCTTCAGCACCACCTCTAAAAAGTACCCCATGCGGTAGAATAATAGCCATCGTACCGTTATCAGCAAGGTAATGAAAACCATGCAGTAGAAATGCAAAATCAGCGGCAGACTTAGGGGCAACGCCATACCCTTTAAACCTAAAATCATCGCTAGTAGTATCGGTAGGCTTCCAGCGCAAGCTAAACGGTGGGTTTGCTACTATCGCATCAAAAACTACCTTTTTAGACGGGTTACGTTCATTGAGTATGTCCCAGTCGTTTTTAAGGGTATCACCATGGTAAATCTCAAATTCGGTGTCTTTTACACCATGCAATAGCATATTCATACGGGCTAAGTTGTAAGTGGTGATATTACTTTCTTGTCCATATAATTTGCCAATGCCATCCTTACTCATTTGTTGGCGCACATTTAGCAATAGTGAGCCTGAACCGCAAGCAAAATCGAGCACTTTATTTAACTTATCTCGTTTACCTGTAGTCGGGTCTTGGCTATCTAAGGTAACGATACGAGACAATATTGTCGAAATACGTTGCGGTGTATAGAACTCACCAGCCTTTTTACCACTACCTGCGGCAAACTGACCAATAAGATACTCATACGCATCACCTAAAATATCGGTCTCGGTGCTAAAACCTGCAATGCCTTTAGCTATCTCGCTAATTATATTGGCAAGCTTTTCGTTACGGGACTTATAGTTTTTACCTAATTTATCAGAGGCTAGGTTAATCTCAGAAAACAAACCTTGAAAATCATTGTTAAATGATTCGTTCTCAATGTCTTTAAATGTTGCTTGAAGAGTATTTAGCAATTCATCATCTTGAGTACGAGCCAATTCCGAGATGCTACGCCATAAGTATTTTGGCTTCATGACGTAGTGCATCTTACGGCGCATTAACTTTTCAAATTCTTTGATATCGTCTGGATTCTGTTCATACCAGACGGATAATGGCGTACGCTTATCATCCTCATCTAAGGTAGGGTAATCTATTCCTAATTCAGCTTTAGCCGTTTCTTCGTAGTTATCAGATAGATAGCGTAAAAATAGAAATGACAGCATATAGTCACGGAAATCATCCGCATTCATAGAGCCACGTAAGCTATTGGCAATATCCCACAGGGTCTTACCGAGATTTTTAAGTTCTTCTTGGGTCATAGGTATCTCAATAATTAGTTTATTTCTTTATCTGGAAATAGCGCTGGATTAAATGGAAAGTCATTTAAGAAGCCTTTTAAAATACTTTTAAAGTGCTCTTTATTCTCCGGCACCATATCTACGGGTTCGAACATTGAATAGTTACCATGACTCAATAAATCAATTCTTCTACCATGTATTACTCCATCTAAATCATCATTATCTTTTTTTATACATGCTTTGAAGTTATTAAATCCGTGGAAAGTAGCAGTTTTTTCTAAAACACTTCGAAGGATATTAAAGTGATAGGCATAGATATTATTACTTAAAGCGATATTATAAAGCTCTACCAACATGGCTATATGGTAAAAATTTGGCGTATCCATATGTCCCATATCGACTAATTCATATCTATTTTCATTTTTATCATGCGATAATATAAATTTTTTAGCTTTCCCAAGCTCATTACACATTACGTTAAAAAACAACGTATGGTGAGTGGATATAACTATTTTCTTTTTATTACTATTTTTCTTCAATAACTGTCCTAGATGACTTGCTATAGTTATTGCATTATTATCATCTAAAGATGAGATAGGATCGTCTATATAGATATATTTTACCCAAGAGTAAACAGAATCCTCCCCATCTGACTCTATAGCTAATAAAGCTATAGCTAAAAAAAAGCACCAAATGAATATATTTTCTTCACCTCTAGAAACTTTTATATGTTCAACTGGTTCTTTTATTCCATCAATAACTTCTTCCTTATAAAAAGACACATAAGTTATTTCTTTTGTTCTACCATCTTCCTCTACAATTTTATTTAATATTTTAAAATCAAAATCTGCATATCTAACTAAAAACTTACCGATACGGGTATCCATCTCTAGATCTTCGAGACCTTCAAAAAACCTTGATTTTCTATTCAATCGTAATTCTCTTTCTGAATCATTATCAAGGTCGTTATCCCAATAAAATAAATCCTCTGTAAAAGCATTAAAATACAAGGTATCTCTCATATCGTCTTCTTTACCTAAATTCTTAAACTCCATAGATAGACGAGTCTTACCTGTACCATTGTAGGCGTATAATAAAATATATTTCTTTGTATCTAAAATTTTTCTAAAGTGCTTGGCAACTTCATTTAAGTTGTTCATTGTTTCAGGTGTAGAAGACATAGTTTAAATTCCTCCTTCAGGAAACAACTGTTGCATCAAACCTTGTTTATGATATCTCAGAGCTTTTATCTTATCGGCTTTAAATTGAATAAGGTTGTCTAAAGAAGATAAACAGTCGGCTATCTTTCTTTGTTCTAATAATAAAGGCACTTTACATGGAATATCATTCAAGTTTTTGACTGAAAGTCCTGGTTGTGCCTGACCTGTTGCATATTTATTTAAATCTAATAATACGAGTTGATAATAAAGCCATATAACATCAATATTAGGCTTTGGCGTACATACAAGAGCATGTTCTGTAGCGTGAAATTGACCTTTAATAAGATTTATATTGCCACATAACGCGCCTTGACGACCAATTAGTGGAAAGACTCCATCATGAGTATATGAATCAGTGAAACCTCTTAACCCATTTCCACCGTAGCAAGGGTACAAGTCATTTTGCGATACATCATGTATTTCTGAAGCTTGTACAAAATCCCCAGCTTTCATTTCACAAACTTTACTTAAACTACTAACTTCCCAGTCCTCATCATCCTTAAACTCACCAAACCTAAACTTAGGAACAGTCTCACCATCGGCAGGGAATAGTTTTTGTAATAAACCAGTCTTATGAGACTTTAACGCATCAAGATGTTCAGATTCTGCCTTAATTAAAGCGTCTAAAGAAGATAGGCAGTCGGCAATTTTTTGTTGCTCCTGTTTTTTTGGTATGAGTAAGCTTATTTTCTCTAACCGACCTTTAGACAGACCAAGAACTTTAGCACCCTGAGATTCTAGTTGTATTTGTTTTCTTATGAAGCTTGATTGAAATAAATAAGCTCCGAATCCTACATATAGTTTATTTTGCTTAGGACGAGCATGAATAGTGTGAAGACCACAGACAACTTTCTCATGGGATATGTTTGTAATCTCAATAGCTTTTCCAATATCTTTAATGTCTTCGGAGGCATCTGCTAGTACTATATCTCCTTCAATGCAAAAATCATCAACTTCACATTTAAAGCTCGTTTTTTCCTCATTTATGTAGGGAACTTCTTCCTTTTCTACATTAAAAGTTGATGAAAATTTAGTATGTATATCACCATAGTGAATATTTTTTATATCACCTTCATCATAATTTAATTTTGCCCTTGAAAGTGAATTAGTTATTTTCAAATCGTATACATTGTTAAAATTTGAAAGCTCCCAAGTCTCATCACTTTCAAATCCAGGAAAACGCAACTTAGGCACTGCCATTACTTTATTAGTCTTCATACGCATCTAATCCTGATATCTCTTGCCCTTCAGCACGTTTTTTAAGTAGAGGAATTAGGTCTTCCATCAATGCCATTTCCGCTTTCATACGACCTTTCCAGCCAAGTTCTAACGGTTTAAGTAACTCGGTCAATGCTTCACCATCAAAAACTTTACGCCATACTACGTCATCAACAAATTTAGACAATACATCGATATCCAATCCATGTTTACTGGCTATGTTGTTTAACTCTTCAGCAGAGCGTTTTGCTTTAAACTCGTTGTAGCCTTTTCTTATTTCGGCTTCGCTTAACGCTTCGCCAACTTTTAAGCTATGAATATATTCAGCAATAATGTCTCGTTCTTCCATTAAGTTCGATTGTGATGCTAACAAGTCAATAAGCTCTTGCTTACTCATTTTATGTTTATCAGGTTCTTCTTGCGTATAACGAGAGATTAAACCCATGATATAGTCATAATCAATGACTGCTGATGAGAAGAGCACAAACTCGAAGTCTAACTCGTCTACAGGGTCATCATCTGGCTTATCATTATGTTTACCTTGTTTGGTCTTTAAATCCTGCGCTACGTCAATATAGACACCTCTAAACCCTAGCAGTTCTTCCTTAGGGATAATCGCTTCAACCTCTTCACTTTGTTCTAGGGTCAAGTCGGTATATTGGTCGATTTGGGTTTTGAGACGTTGTACTTCTTTAAAGCAGTTGATAAATCCAGCTCGAGCATTATCGCCTTTTAGATTTGCAACCGATTGTGGCGTACAGTCAAGCCCCTGTGATTGCATAAACTTCTCAAGCTTAGTCACAGCATCGTCATAAGCCTTAATTACTTTAGGAGCAGGGTCAACCAGCCAAATTTCTTTAGCCTTGTCCTTTTTCTCTCCAGAGAACAACTCAACAGCTTCGTTTACTGCTTTTTCTTGCTCACGGAAGTCAAGGATATTACCCCAAGGTTTGGTATCGTTGAGCACTCTATTGGTACGAGAAAATGCTTGGATTAAACCATGATATTTGAGGTTTTTATCCACGTATAGCGTATTTAGATATTTTGAATCAAATCCAGTTAATAGCATATCTACCACGATGGTGATGTCAATTTTATTACTACGGGGATAGTCGCTATTGGGGAATTTTTGGTCTTTGATGCGTTGTTGTACATCTTGATAATACTGGTCAAAGTTACTAATACTGTGATTAGCGCTATAGCTCTTATTATAATCTGCAATGATTGCTTCAAGCGCCCGCTTTTTCTCATTGGGATTGTGTTTATTGTCTTCTTTTTCTTGTGCTAAATCTTCTTGTAGCTGTTTGACATCTTTGTTACCTTCGGCAGGCGGTGAAAATACACAAGCGATATGCAAAGGCGTATAATTTGCATCTTCCTTTAAGCGTTTGGCTTGCACCTCTTTAAACAAATTATAATAGGCGATAGCATCGTTAATAGAAGCAGTGGCAAATAAGGCATTAAAACGTCTATGGTCGGTAGCGGCGTCATGTTTATCGAGTATCGTGTTAACGATAGCTTCTTTGGTTAACACATCTGGACTACTCGATGAAACGGTTTTTTCAGGCTTAAAGTAATCGATATGAAAGCTTAATACATTTTTATCATCAATCGCATGAGTGATGGTATAAGCATGTAATTGCTCTTCAAAAATATCTTTTGTAGTTTTAAATTGACCGATTTTTCCTTCAATTTGCACGTAATTACTATTCTCTTCAAAAATAGGTGTGCCTGTAAAGCCAAATAACTGCGCATTAGGGAAGAACTCCTTAATGGCTTTATGATTGTCACCAAATTGCGAACGATGACACTCATCAAAAATAAACACGACACGTTTATCCGCTAAAGGTTGCAAACGTGATTTATAGTCATTTTTATTACTACCATCAAGTGCTAGCCCAAGCTTTTGAATGGTCGTTACGATGACTTTATCAGCGTAGTCATCAGACAATAACCGTTCGACCAGAACATGGGTATTGGTGTTTTCTTCTACTGATCCTTCTTGGAACTTATTAAACTCTTCCCGAGTCTGGCGATCTAAGTCTTTACGGTCGACTACAAATAAGCATTTCTCAATATTTGGATTATCCTTTAGTAAGGTTGAGGCTTTAAAAGACGTTAAGGTTTTACCGCTACCTGTCGTATGCCAGATATAACCATTGCCTCGGTTTTGATGAATACAGTCTACTATCGCCTTCACCGCATAGATTTGATACGGTCGCATCATCAGCATTTTTTGTTCATTGGCAACTAGCACCATATAGCGACTTACAGTCTCACCAAGAGTACACTTTTCCAAAAATGTATTACAAAACTCATCAAGCCCAGATATTTTGTTATTTTTAATATCGGCATATTCATAGACTGGTAAAAAACGTTCATCGGCATCAAAGTTGAAATGGTGATTATCGTTATTAGCAAAGTAAAAAGTTTTATTGCTATTACTGACGATAAATAGCTGGATAAAGCACATGAGTGTATTGGTATAGCCGTTACCTACGTCACTTTTATAGTCAACAATTTGTTGCATTGCCCGTCGTGGACTAACGGCATAAGTCTTTAACTCAACTTGCGTAATTGGCAAACCATTAATTAATATAACAACGTCGTAGCGATGATAGCTCTCATCGTGATGAACCCTCGGCTGGTTAATCACTTCATAATCATTTTTACACCAGTCTTTGATATTGACCAAAGTGTAGTTTAAGGGTGTGCCATCGTCTCTAGTAAAGCTGTTTACGGTGCGCAGAGTTTGGGCAGTTTTAAAGACATTCGGGCTAATAATTAGCTCCATTAAACGGCTAAACTCATTATCGGTTAAGTTAACTTTGTTTAATGCTTCAAACTTTTGGCGAAAGTTCTCATGTAATGCCTCAATAGTACGAATATCTGGACGATAAGTATATTTCAGTGCTTCAAGCTTTTTGATGAATTTCTTTTCTATTGTAGTCTCGTAGGACATATCATGCCTTTTTATAAATTCAATTCAAAAAAAATTAGAGGTTGATAAAAATGTGAGTGTTATAGTATTTTTGATAGCTTATAAATAATATAGTAATTTGAGAAATCAGGTTTATTATATAAGCAAACTTATAAGTTTGTAATAAAAAGCTAATCAATATCTACTTTGGGATTATATAAACATTAATAGATTATAAATCACATGATAAAGTTTTATAGCTTTAATTTTAGTAAGTGTATAATTTTTTCCTCACCTAAATTATCAATCAAAGCCTGTAGCTCGTCTGCAGGCTTTTTTGCCGTGTTGTTATGAACAAACTGATCCGTACTATCACCAGCTCTAAGGGCATCTAAGTAATCAGCCCATTGTTGCATCATTACGGCTCTATCATCTATATATTCAAATCGACCGTATGCTGCTCCATTTGGATCTTTAGTTGTATGACCTAATGCCATCTCAACAAGTAGAAGAGGGTATTTTAAATGCTCTTGAAGGATGGTTTTTGCGGTAGCTCTAAACCCATGTACACAATGAATGCCTTGATAGCCTAACTTATTAAGCTGTTTGGTAGCTGTATTTTCTGAAATGATGTTATGTTTTTTTGCAGTAGCACTATAAAACACGTATTCAGTGTGACCATTTAATTTATGTTGTTCTCGTAACACCTCTACAGCCTGCCTAGGCAAAGGCACAACCATTTCCTTAACCATATTGACCTTGCCTTGACCTTTTAAAGGCTTAAGCTTCCATCGTCCTTCAATCAAATCTAAGTCAACCCATTTCATTCGTCTGATATCACCATTACGGACAAATAGCATGGCTAATAGCTTAAGTGAGTTCATGGTATTAGTATCTGCTTCCAAGGTTTCAATATCCCTTAATAGCTTAGCCAATTCTTTAGGCTTAGTTACTGCTGGTCTATGCCCATAACGAGCAGTAGCTAACTGACTCTTAATCAGATCGGCTGGATTTGAATCACAGAAGCCACGAGCACCGGCATAAACAAATATATCACTGGCTATACCAGCACACCTTTCAGCCTTATCCGTAGGCTGACCTTGATTATTAAGCGAGCTGTTTTGAATATCGAGCAGTACCTCTAACATTTCTGGCGCTTTAATATCTTTGATAGGCTGATCGCCAATATAATGGCACAGAAGCTCTATACGTCCTTTTTTTCGCAACAATGTATTTGGCTTTTGGACTTGTGCTAAATTATCAAAATATTCCCAGGCAAAGTGCTTAAAAGTATTGTTAGTATTACTTAAAACTGATTGTTCTATTTCTTCACGATAGTCTTTAGGGTCAATATTTTTACTAATCAGATTTTCATACTCATGCCAAATCTCATATGCACGAGAAAGCTTCACATTAGGATAAACGCCTAATGAGATTCTCTTACTTTTTTTAGTGATAGGGGAATTGTAGCGATAAACCCATGACTTCGTACCATTGGGTCTTACCATCAAATAGAGCTTAGGGTGGTTTTTAACAGACACAAGGTATTCTTTATCTTCAGCTGTATGGCTAGAGATACTGCGATCAGAAGAGATGGGTTTGCGTTGTGTCATGGTGGTCTAATCCAATGTACATTTAAATCAGTGTACATCAGAGTGTACATTAAATGCAGGGATTAGTGTACATTCTACAAGACAGTATAATACACCAGATACAACAAAGCCCTTGATAAACAAGGGCTTGAGGATAGTATAAAACTATATAGAACTTAATAATGGTACCGGTGGTCGGACTTGAACCGACACGCTTTTAAAGGCAACGGATTTTGAATCCGTCGTGTCTACCAATTCCACCACACCGGCATGTAGGGTTAGCTTAATCTTCTTTAATCACCAACAACATATAATAAAGGCAATTAATAAGATAGGTAGTCAAGCTAGGTGGCGTATTATAACAAACTCTCAAATATCGTCAAGAAATTTTATTATTTATTTACGCCAATAATTAATTTATATTTCTCTGAGCAGTTGATTAACCTACGAAAGCACGCTCAACCACATAATCAGCAGGCACGCCCATACGTGGA